>Ga0307479_10000020_pt1 | contig 242199 bp, 197 predicted proteins | sample atmos_gasesECM4C_FD_203743 | JGI IMG/M metagenome (GOLD analysis project Ga0307479, IMG submission 203743) | Hardwood forest soil microbial communities from Morgan-Monroe State Forest, Indiana, United States - atmos_gasesECM4C_515 | ecosystem: Environmental > Terrestrial > Soil > Temperate...
TGTAGGACACCGAACCGGGTTCGGGCGTGGGCAACTCACCTTTCGCGATGCCGTCTATTATGGCGTCCTCTATCTGAGTGTTCGAACGTCCGGCAATCGCCAGTTCGGTCTTCTTGAGGTAGATCGGAAGAAAAGACCGCGCACCCGGAGCGCTCAGGCAGATCGGGCCGTGTATCTTTGGGTCCCAAAAAGCCGGATTGTTTTTCGGTAAATCCCATGATCGTCCCACCGCGCATACGAAACCGTTCTTCCCCTCCACGGCTGTTTCATAGCCATGCCTTCCGAGGACCATAACCGTGGCGTCTTTGGCAACGGATGGCGGAGCCGCGCTGCGGGCCATGGCAATCTCCGCATCGCGGTCCATCAGATATGGATCGATTGAGGCCATGGTGGTGGGATGCGGATTCTTGACGTCCTGTGCTTGCGCGTGCCGGGCCACACCCAGGACAAGGGCCAGCGCAACGAATCCCAATGCGATAATGGCGACTGTCTTTGGTTTCATTCGATTCTCTCCTTGAACCCTTGTGCTGCATACTTAAAAGTATGGAGCTTCAAGCATACGAACCGGTTGGTATGCAAGAATGTCAAACTACCCTTACACAGCGATGCGATCAGCCCCTCCTGCGGTTGCCCAGCGCGCGAAGAGAGTTCAGCCAGTCCACGATGTTTCTGATCCCCGCTTTCATCACTTTCGGATCCTGAGCATTCTTTGCCAGCGACCCATAACCTTCGACCATCGCGATCAGTAAGCCGGCCGCGTCAGCGGGTTCCACGTCGCGGCGAACGCTTCCGTGGGCCTGGCCCTCTCGCAAAACGGAAGCAACGGCCTCGCGCCAGGCATCGAAGATTGTCGCTAGCTGTTTCCGGAATCCCGCGTCAAGAGGAGACATTTCCTGCGCCAGATTGTTCAGTTGGCAGCCACCCCGCACATCTTCGGGCCGAACGGGTATACGTTGAACAGCGCCGATCAAAGCGTCAATAGGATCCTTGACGCTCTGTAGAGGCCGCACCCATTTGCCGTAGACGTCGGGGGCGATGATCTCTTCGATGACGGCGTATCCCAAGGCTTCCTTGCTTTCGAAGTGGTAGTACAGTGCTCCCTTAGTGACGCCAGTTGAGACCAGAATCGTGTCCAGGCTCGCACTCTGAAAACCCGATCTGTAGATCTCGCGGGATGCCGCTTGCAACAAGCGCTCTCGCGTGCGCTCTGGATCGCGCGGTGCGGCGCTGCTGCGTCTCGGTCTGTTCCTACCCGCTAACATACCAACCAGTATGCGTGGTACGACTGCAATTGTCGAGGCAAATGCTCTCCCGCCTTCCGAATCTCATAGCATCTCCAGCGATCTCTACTGATATCCGCATGAATGATCAGTGAGCTTGTTTTACTATCGCCTTCGCCAAGCAAGCCAAGGCAGCCAAAGTCATTTCGTGAGGGATACACATCCGTCCGACCTAGGTGAAATGCAGAAACCGGCCCTAGCTTACAACTTGCCAAACCCATCTAACAAGATGCATTAGCGGCAATCAATGCGACGGCTGCTTCGTGAACGTCTGGCGATCTCCTACCTGCCATGTCTTTCCATTATCTATCTGTACTAAACTCGTAGGTCGCATGAAAAAGTCGTAGTTGACTCACGTTTGGAACAGCAAAAATTCGCTTCATAGCCGCCGCTCCTAGGTAACACTGGCGCTGCTGTTGATCGGTGCCCCCAATGCGTCATTGGACGTGCGCTGCGCTGGGGTTCGTTACCCAAGTTCCGACTTTCCAGCAGCCTGCTAGTTTCGAAATCCTGAGCGGTGCATCTCCTGGAAGGCGGCCTCGTATGCGCTCTGCATCGCGCGGTACAGCCCCGTTGCGTCTCGGTCTGTTTCTACCCGCTAACATACCAACCAGTATGCATGTTACGGACTGCAATTTGTCGAGGCAAAAGCTCTTCCGGCTTCCCGAATCTCATAGCATCTCCGGCGATCTCTACTGATATCCGCACAAATTGATCAGTGAGCTTGTTTTACTTTGTTTCTGTAATTGGTCAATTCGTCACTCTCTAGTCCCCCGAAACACGTACCTGAGCAGTGGAACCTCACGTATTTCCTCCAAAGACGGCCCTCGGCTTGCCTTGTACAAAAACAGCACTCTACACGGGTGCATCCGCAACGTTTGTCAGCCAGTGTTTTGCGGGTAAATCCAGTGTGATGGAGGAAGTAATGAGTTTTAAGCTGAAATCTCAGCCCATGTTTAGTTCCCCTCGCTTCAGCGCACGATTTACGCTGCTGGCGCTGGTTGCTTTATCCGCGCTGCTGTTGTGTTCTGTGGCATTCGCTCAGACCTCAGTATCAAACGGCAGCATTTCTGGCACGGTGACTGACGCCACCGGCGCGGTCGTGCCCGACGCCAAAGTCATCCTGACCGGCCCCACTGGGCAAACCGTCCATGCCACCACCAGCGGCGCTGGAACGTATTCTTCTGGCGCACTGGTTCCGGGCACGTATTCCGTACGCGCGGAAGCCAAGGGCTTCAAGACGACGCAACTGAAGGTGGACGTTCAGGTGAACAACACCGCCAACGGCAACATTAAGCTTGAAATCGGCCAGGAAAGCACGGTGGTTGAAGTGCAGGGCAGTGAAGTCGCCGTGAACACGGAACAGGCCGAAGTGCAAGGCGTCCTCACAGCGTCGCAAATTTCAAACCTGCCGGTCAACGGCCGGAACTTCCTCGATCTCGCCCAGCTTGAGCCTGGCGTCCAGATTCAGGACGGCGAAAATTTCGACCCGACCAAAGTCGGTTACTCTTCGATTTCGTTCGGCGGCCGTTTTGGCCGCACCGCCCGCATCAATGTTGACGGCGTGGACGTCAGCGATGAGACGGTGGGCACCACGACGGAAGACATCCCGGCGAGCTCGATTCAGGAATTCTCGCTGGCGCAGTCCAGCCTCGATCTCTCGAACGATCTGACTTCGTCGGGCGCGGTGAACGTGACCACCAAGTCGGGCACCAACACCTACCACGGCGAGGCCTTCGGATTCTTCCGCGACAGCTCTCTCGCCGCCAACCTGCCTTCACCGATCAGCCCACTGACTGGCCAGAGAATCCCAACCCCCTTCCAGCGCAACCAGGAAGGCGCCGATATTGGCGGACCGATCCTGAAGAATAAGCTCTACTTCTTCGCGGACGGCGAGCGCACCCTGCAGCACGAGACTGCGCCGGTTCTCCAGACGGCTCCGTTCCAAGTTTTCTCGGGAACCTTTCAATCTCCCTTCAAAGAAACAGAGCTGACCGGCCGTGTGGACTACGCTCTGACCAAGACCGCGCGTCTCTTTAGCCGATTCAACTACTTCCAGAATTCAGCCGCCGGCACCTTCTTCTCAAGTAGTTTCTCTGTCTACAAGAACAAAGACTACACGCGAAATGAAGTCGCAGGCCTGGATTTCAACACCGGCAGCTTTACCCACACCATTCGATTTTCGTATTTGAAGTTCCAGAACCAGATCATCGACGCCGTGACGGGCACGAACCTGCCATTCGCCAACCTCGGGGTCAATATCTTTATCGGAAGCTTCAACGTGGGCCCAAACGAACTCGCGCCGCAAAGCACTCCGCAAAGCGACCATCAGATCAAGTATGACGGCAGCAAGATCATGGGCAAGCACATTCTGCGTTACGGTTTTGGCTTCAACCATATTCAGGGCGGCGGCTTTGCCAGCTTCTTTGGTACCGCTCCGCAGATCAGTGGGGCCACTCCGCCCCCCGACGGCAACCCGCTAGACGACCACATAAGTCAGGTGCTCGCCTCGAACGGGCAAGGTTTCTCCACCACTGAACCTGCCTTGGGGTTCCCGGCAGGCGGCCTGGGACCAGACAATCGCTTGTCCTTTTATATCGGCGATAGCTGGAAGGTGCGGTCGAATCTGACCGTTGCCCTCGGCTTGCGTTGGGAACGCGACACAGGCCGGACGGACAGCGACCTTCCCGCCATTGCTGCCATCAACCAGTTCTTTCCTGGACACGGAAATGCGGTGAGAAATCCCAATCGCAACTTCGCCCCGCAGTTGGGCATTGCCTGGGATCCGAAGGGTGACGGCAGGACCGTGGTTCGTGGCGGCATCGGGCTTTACTATGAGAACGTCATCTTCAACAACGTTCTCTTTGACCGCCCGTCGCGTTTACAAAATGGTGCATTCCTTCAGATTGTGCAAGCTTGCTCAAACGGCACGGGAGCGGTAGGGCCGGATCCATCGCAAATCGCTGCGGGTCAACCGAACGCATCCGCCTGCTCGGATACGATTGGCAATGCGGCCTCTACCATCGTGGCCTTCGAGAATTCGTTCAAAGCCGCCAATCCGTTCAGCCTGACTAACCCCAACGGAAGTTACATCGGCAACTTTTTGAAGGCAGGCGCGAACGTAAACATATACAACAACAGCCAGGGACTGTTCGATTCCAACTATATCAGCCCGCGCTCGGTGCAGATCAATCTCGGCATCCAGCACGAAATCCGTCGCGGCATGGTGTTCAGCGCGGATTTCCTGCGGAACGTCGAGACCCACGCCCTGCTCGCGGTTGATCTCAACCACGCGGGAGACATCTCCAACTTTAACCCTACCAATGCCGCAGCCGCAATCTCCGCGACAGAAACTGCTTTCAACCACCCTGGGGATCTCCAGTCGACCATCGCTGCGGGAGCTAAGATCGGCGATTTCGTGGGACACGGGATGGGAAGCCCTACTGATACGGGCGGGGCTTGCGCCTGCGCCTTCACGGGGACCAATCCAGCCCTTGGTCAGTTCTACATGCTGGAGCCCATCAGCCGTTCGGTCTACAACGCCCTGCAGATGAAGTTGACGGAGAACGTTGCGAACCCGGCTCCCGGGCTGAAGGCGGTAAACTTCCAAATCGCCTACTCGCTGTCGAGATTTGTAAATCCCGAGGCGTTTCAAGGCCCTCCACCTCCGGGAAACCCGGCGTCTCAAAACGATCAGGATTTCGTCCTGACCGCGGCCGACAACAATAAGCCGTTGCGATTCATGGGGCCGTCACTGCTCGACCGCACCCATCAGATCTCTTTCGGCGGCAGCTTCGATGTAGCCCGCGGCTTCCGTTTTGGGATCATCTCTCACTTCTATAGTCCGCTGTCCAGTCCGACGATTGTCGGTCAAAATTTTACTCCGGGGCAAATCTACCAGACCGATTTCACCGGAAGTGGGATTTTTGACCAACCTATGCCCGGCACCAGCAACGGCTCGTTTATGCGCCAGTTTGGAGTGAGTGGACTGAACAGCGCCATCAACCGCTACGACGCGACCATCGGAAATGAGCCAACCCCGGCCGGCCAGAAGCTGGTCACCGCTGGCTTGTTTACTGTTGCGCAGCTGCAACAGATTGGCGCCGTGGCTCCGATCGTGACGCAGGCCCCGGCAAACCAGTTGACTTTCCCATGGGTCAGAGCGCTGGATTTCAAGGCTAGCTGGGTTCACCACTTCGGCGAACAGTTTGTCATTGAACCGAGCGTTGGATTCTTTAACATTGCCAACTTCTCCAACTTTAACCAGCCTCCGGGCATGATGACCGCCTGGCTTACCCAAGGTAGTGGTTCGCTCAACAGTATTGCCGCTGGAACTCAGAGCGCTCAATCCTTCCGTGTCGGGAATGGAACGGGCGTATTCGGTCTGGGTTCACCTCGGGTGCTTGAGTTTGGTATGCATCTGAGCTTCTAGACCTGCTGTAAGTGCATTTCGGGGCCACCAGTCAAATACTGGTGTCCCGTTTTGTTTGGGGCGGCGTTGAGGCGTCCTGATTGGCATTCGCCCAAACAATAGTTCGCAGTCAAGTTGTGACGAGCATCCGAGTCCCGCCACCCGTATGGCTCCTTCCAAGGTGTCGGCGTGGAGGGCAGGCTTGTGCAGGTTCACGGAAAGATCACCTTCTAGCAAAGATGGGATCAAGGTTCATGAGATGCAATAGCCATGACAGTTCGAGACAGAATTCTTTAGCCACGGTCGATAAGTTCGGCTTCGACCGTGGCGTCTTCACCGTCGAATAGTCAGGACGATCACACTAGGAAGCTTGGTGCTGGTCGTGCTGAGCACGAAGTGGCAAGCAAGTGCAAGCACAATGAAGCTGTTTCGCCCAAGCCCCGCATCTCGTGCAGTGAACTAGCGCCCAGCTAGAGATTCATTCCAAAGGGTTCAGGCTGGTGCCGGGAGGGGGAGTCGAACCCCCAAGGTACCAAGTACCGGCGGATTTTGAGTCCGCTGCGTCTGCCAGTTCCGCCATCCCGGCTGATTGCCAATGCGGTGAGAATACAAGACTAATAGACAGTCTTAGGGTTTGCAAATTATTCATTGCGACGAGATTTATCCGATTCCCATCCATCCCAAGCTGGGCTGGTCATCGTTGCCTTTCGACCCACCTGAAGGTACCCAATCTGAGTTACTGAAGTTTCCTCTAAGCCACGGCAAATCATTGTTTCTAAATACGTTACCTGATATTCCTTGGGGTTGAACTTTCCCTACGAAGCCGTAGTGTAGTTCATCGGGTCGTGGTGTGCTCAATCAGTTTTTGCCTAACTTTATGACCGGTGCTACTCACATCGCAGAAGGAATTGGTTCGCGCTCTTCTTCGTCCTGGAAAGGGCTGTCCCTGCCCGCCCGTTTCTTCATCAGTCTGGTCGTAATTGCCGGGACGGCAACACTCGTCTACGGCGGAATTCACCAGAGCAGCAGAAACATCGCGGAATTCATCTGCTACCTGGGGATTGCAATTCTGGCATCACGGCTCAAAGTGAGCCTGCCTGGCATCACAGGAACGCTCTCAGTCAATTTTCTCTTCATCCTGATTGGAGTTCTCGAACTCAGTTTCACAGAAACTCTAATTCTCGGCGCCGTAGCAATGCTGGCGCAGTGCCTGTATCCCGACCGCCCGAACGCCATTCAAGTCACGTTCAATGTGTGCGCGGGAGCGGTATCAACTGCGCTTGCCTACGGTGTTTATCACTATCCGCTGGCGCGGCTGCTGCTCGATAGCCACCCCGTGCTGTTGGGCGTTTCAGCCACTGTTTATTTCATCGCCAACGCGGGATCAATTGCGATGGTGATTTCGCTTACTGAGCGCCGTCCGCTCACGCGAATCATTGTCGATTGTTATTTTTGGTCCTTCCCGTACTACCTGGTGGGAGCCGGAATCGCGGGCAGCATCGCCTGGCTCAACGAAACTTTCAATTGGGAAACTTCGCTGCTGCTGGTGCCTGCGGTTTATCTCATCTATCGTTCTTATCGTCTCTACCTCGGCAAACTGGAAGACGAAAAGCGCCATGTCGAGGAAATGGCCAACCTGCATTTGCGTACGATTGAAGCGCTCGCGCTGGCCATCGAAGCTAAAGATCACACCACGCATGAGCATCTGCAGCGTGTTCGGATTTACGCCATCGAAGTCGCGAAAGAACTGGGCATAAACGGGCCTGAACTGGAAGCGCTGCATGCCGCGGCACTGTTGCACGACATTGGCAAACTCGCCGTGCCCGAGCACATCATCTCGAAGCCAGGACGCCTTACGCCGGAAGAGTTCGAGAAGATGAAGATTCACACGCTGGTGGGAGCGGAAATTCTGGAGCGTGTGCGCTTCCCGTATCCGGTTGTGCCCATCGTGCGTGCTCACCACGAAAAGTGGGACGGCTCCGGATACCCGCTTGGCCTGAAGGGTGCCGAGATTCCCATCGGGGCACGGATTCTCTCTGCAGTGGATTATCTTGACGCGCTCGCATCGGATCGCCAGTATCGGCGCGCTTTGCCGTTGCGCGAGGTCATGCAGAAACTTGCTGCCGAGTCAGGAAAATCGTTTGATCCGAAAGTTGTTGACATTCTCGCAAAGCGCTACGAGCATCTGGAGCGGTTAGCTGTAGCAAAGTCGTCAGAAGACGCCAATGGCCCGCTTTCCACCGCCATCAAAATTGAGCGCGGCCTTGCGCCCGCAGCCGGATTCGAAAACGCTGCCGTACAGGATTACGCTGGGCGGGAAACCACATTCTTGTCCTCGATTGCAGCCGCCCGCCAGGAAGCGCAGGCATTATTCGAGCTGAGTCAGGACCTTGGTGCTTCCCTCAGCCTGGGCGAAACGCTCTCGGTTTTCTCAGTCAAGTTGAAGCCGATGGTGCCGTACGATGCCATCGCGATTTACATCCGACGCGATGATGCACTGGTACCGGAATTTGTGAACGGCGATAATTACCGCCTCTTCTCGTCGCTGCGCATTCCGATCGGGCAGGGGCTTTCCGGGTGGGTGGCGCAGAATCAGAAACCGATCGTCAACGGCAATCCGTCGGTCGAACCGGGATACCTGAATGATCCATCAAAATTCAGCACACTGCGCTCAGCTCTTGCCGTGCCACTCGAGGGTGTAGCGGGAGTCATCGGCGTGCTTGCGTTGTACCGCGGCGAACGCGATGCCTTCACTTCCGACCACCTGCGCATTCTGCTCGCAGTCAGCGGCAAGATGGCGCTATCCATCGAGAATGCGCTCAAGTATCAGCAGGCCGAAAACTCAGCCACAACCGATTACCTCACCGGCCTGCCCAACGCGCGCTCTCTCTTCCTGCAACTCGATCGCGAGCTGGCCCGCTGTAAGCGCGACAATTCGACACTCACAGTCATGGTGTCGGATATGGATGGTTTCAAACAGATCAACGATCGCTTCGGCCATCTCGAAGGCAATCGCGTGCTGCGCCTCTTCGCCCAGGCGCTCAAAGATACGTGCCGTGAATACGACTATGTCGCCCGAATGGGAGGCGATGAATTCGTAGTAATCGCGCCGGGACTCGCCACTGATGCCGCCGTAAAAAAAGCTGAACAGATGCGGGCTCTCGCCCAACAAGCTGGTGCGGAAGTTTGCGGCGAAGAAATTCTTTCACTGAGTGTTGGCCGCGCCGTTTATCCCGAAGATGGCAAGGATGCTGAACAACTTCTTGCCGAAGCCGACCGTCGCATGTATCTCGAGAAGCAGAAGGAACTCGCCGATAAAGACCGGCGCGTGCACCCGCGGTTGAAGTGCCGCGTCACAATCGAACTGCAGGCCGAGACTGGTAATGCGCCCGTGTTTGCCAATCTGACCGATATCAGCATGGGAGGCTGCTACATCGAGACCAGCAACATTCTTGCCCCAGGCAGCAAAATCAAGCTCGGATTCTCCATGGACGATCCTAATCTCGCTGCCGAAGGTGTAGTGATGCGGCTTGACCCCGGATCCGGTGTTGCCGTGCAGTTCCGCGAAGTGAACCGCGACGGCCGGGAGCGCATGTTCAAAATTCTGGAATTCGTGCAGAAGTCGACCGCGTTCTACAACAATCGCTACTTCGAAAATTTGATCAAGCGATAATCAAAATTTTCAAATCCGCGACTCTTCGGGTCTGAGAATTAAAATGCTCTAGCCGCAGCGAGTTAGATCGGGAAATCCCAGCCTTCATCCTTCATCTTGCGATTAGTCCAGCGTTGGAGTTCTTCAAAAAGCGCGGGTTCGATGACAGCGAATCGGATGCCGACGCGGCCCTCGTCGCCGATCCACATGAGGCGGGCCTTGGCCTTAAACAAAATTTCGCTGTCGGGAAGCATAAAGCTTACATCGAGAAGGCCGGCGAAGCGAAGAGGTTCTTTCAGACCGTCGAGTCCCATACCGCCGGTGCTCAGGTTCACTCCCTGCACGGAAATCTCTTCTCCACGGGCGTTTTTAATAGTGACTGTGGTCTGGACCCGGGCGCGGAAGAATTTCTGCTGCTCGGTACTAACAAAACCCAATGGTGGGCTGCTCTCACCCGCAGCGAAGTTGATGCTGTATTCCTTGAGCTTGCGGCTGAGCGTTCGGCGTGAAATGCCAAGCTGTTCAGCGGCCAGCGTGCGATGTCCGCCGGTGCGTTCGAGAGCTTTAATGATCATCTGCTCTTCCATGCTCTCAAGATTGCCAACTGGCATGGAGGCGATCTGACGCTGGGCCGTTGGCTCGCCGGTAAGGGCCGCACTGAGCCGCGAGAAGTCGATCTCCTGCGCGTGCGACTCCATTACTAACTTCGCAACCAGGTTGCGTAGTTCGCGAATGTTGCCGGGCCACGCGTGTGAAAGAAGCGCCGAGATAGCTTGTGGCGAAAAGTTCTTGCGCGGAGCTTTCAACCGCAAGAAGTGCTCCGCCAGCGCGACGATGTCTTCCGGACGCTCACGCAACGGCGGTACGCGCAGCTGAAACTGTCCTAGGCGGTGAAACAGATCTTGGCGGAAGCGTCCATCCTTGACCGCAGCTTCGAGATCCTGATTGGTCGCGGCAACAATACGCACGTCGACCTTGATTTTGCGATTTCCTCCGAGCCGATAGAACGGTTGACCGTCGAGCACACGCAGCAACTTGACCTGCGTTTGCAGTTGCAATTCGCCAATTTCGTCAAGAAACAGCGTACCTTTGTCTGCCAGTTCGAAAAGGCCGGGCTTAGAGGAATCGGCGCCGCTGAATGCTCCTTTTTCATAGCCAAACAATTCGCTTTCGACCAGATTCTCCGGCAGTGCGGCGCAGTTAATGTCGACCCAGGGCCGGCTGCGGCGCTGCGATGACTCGTGAATCGTGCGCGCAATCAGCTCTTTGCCCGTGCCAGTCTCGCCAGTGATCAGAACGGTCTCAGTATGTCCCGCGACGCGATCCACCAGAGCCATAAACTTGTGCATCACGGTGCTGGCGAGAATGAACTGCGTATCATCAATCTTGCGGGAGATGATTCCCGATCCGGTCGGCACATGCGTTGCAGGTTGCTCGGGCAGGACAGCAGAACTTTCCTCAATCGGAGCCACGACAGCGATGATCGCGGTCGGCGCGGAGGCGGAATCCTGCAACAAGATCGCCGAGAACTCGACCAGAACGCTTTTCCCGCCTTTGGTACGGGCGAACAGACGGCCTCGATATCCTCCGGGAGCTGTTGTTGCGGCAATCAGAGCCTTTCCAGACACGGCGCGGTCTTCTGCGTTCGCTGTGCCGGTCATCCGTCTGGTCGTTCCTCCACTTAAATCGCCGTTTGATTTCCCATTTGCCTTGTCGCTGGCTCTTTCGTTCTCGACGAAGAAATCCGAGAAATTGCGGCCGATCAGCTCTTGTGGTGTGTATCCCAGAAGCCGGCTCAGCGCTTGATTGCAGGCGCTAAACTTGCCCTGCAAATCAGCTGAGAACCCACCCATAGGGGTCGGTGTGGCCGCGGTCAGCGCAGTTGCGTCGCCGGAAACGGCGCTGGCTGGATTGAGGGAAATGCCGCTCCGCCGCGGCTCCCCTTCAAAGTTACGATGCGAAGTGGGCATTTTCTGCGTTTGGCGTTGATGTTGACACACCCTAGTCCGTTCGACCGAGAAACGTCTTGTGCTGGAGGTAACGAAAGTAATAGCCCAAGCGTGCCATGTGAGCAAGAAATTGCAACTCGAACTGCGGCCCTCCGGGTGTCCAACGATGGTTACCAAAGTAAGCTACTGCAACCCCAATCGTTGCCATACGATCTCGCAAGGTCCTGCGGCGCAGTAATACGTGTGCCCAAGGGCCGCCCGCGTGAGCAAAAACAGGTTCGCGCTGGGAAATTGCTGTGTCTTCGCGGGAGGGTGAAGCGAGGGCGTCATCAGGGAAACGCGCTTCGAGGCCAGAACGGCTGCGGTCGTCAGGATGTAGATGAAATCAGAAACAGATGGATTATCGATCCAGACGAAGCTCTTCGTCGGACTCACTGCGTGCCTAGGCGTGGTGGTGCTTGGCTACGCTCTGGCGCACTGGCAGTCGCAAGATCTCACGCGGTTCCTCTGTTATCTCGCCGTTGCCGTTCTCGCATCAGGATTGAAGGTACAACTGCCGGGCATCGACGGCACGATGTCGGTGAATTTCCTCTTCATCCTGCTCGGCGTGATGGAACTGAGCCTGACCGAGACTCTGGTCATCGGATGTACGGCGAGCCTGGTGCAGAGCGTGTGGCAGGCGCGCAAGCGGCTCGACCCGGTTAAAGTTCTCTTCAACGTCGCCGGCATGATGGCCAATGCCAGCGCTCTTACCTATCTCAGCTATCACTGGCTCAGCGCGCGATTCGCCTCGAACAAACCCATCCTGCTGATGGTTGCGGCGCTCGTGTTCTTCTTCGCTAACACCTTGCCGATCTCGGTTGTCATTGCGCTGACCGAAGGTAAGTCGAGCCGAAAGGTCTGGTCGGAATGCTACTTCTGGTCGTTCCCATATTACCTAGTCGGCGCGGCAGCGGTAGGACTCGTCGGAATTGTGAATCGCACGGCCGGATGGCAAACGTCGCTGCTGGTGCTGCCACTGATTTATTGGGTATACCGCTCGTATCGTTTGTATTTGGGGCGTCTGGAAGCTGAAAAAGAGCGGGTAGAAGTCGAGAAGCGTCACGTGGAAGAGATCGCCTCGCTCAACATGCGTACCATTGAAGCGCTCGCGCTCGCCATCGAGGCTAAAGATCACACCACGCACACACATTTGCAGCGAGTTCGCACCTATGCAATAGAAATCGCCAGGGAATTGAAACTTCCCCATGAGCAGATCGAAGCACTGCGGACAGCCGCGCTGCTGCATGACATCGGCAAGCTCGCTGTACCTGAGCAAATCATTAACAAGCCCGGTCGCCTCACTCCGGAAGAGTTCGAAAAAATGAAGGTGCATCCCATCGTGGGCGCGGAGATTCTGGAGCGTGTGGCGTTTCCGTATCCGGTAGCACCAATCGTGCGATCTCACCACGAGCGCTGGGATGGAACCGGATATCCCGAGGGACTATGCGGTGAACAGATTCCCATCGGCGCTCGCATCCTTGCGGCGGTGGATTGTTTGGATGCGCTGGCCTCGCACCGCCAATACCGACCAGCTTTGCCCTTGGTCGAAGCGATGGCCAAGGTGAAGGAGAAAGCTGGATCGTGGTTCGATCCGCAGGTGGTGCAGATCCTCGAACAGAACTACGTCGAATTGGAACGTTCTGCTCAGATGACCGAGGAGACTGTCGTCCCGCACACGCTTTCGAAATCGGTCCGTGTAGAACGCGGCCTGGCGCCCGCAACGGGATTCGAAAAAACAGATCCCATAACCCTGGGCCATGTTGATGCGGATTTCCTTACCTCGATCGCGTCGGCGCGGCAGGAAGCGCAGATCATGTTTGAGTTGAGCCAGGACCTGGGCGTCTCGCTCAGCTTGAGCGAGACCTTGTCTGTGCTCTCGATGCGGCTCCGCCGCATGATTCCCTACGATTCCATCGCGGTGTTTGTGAACCGCAATGGCTGGCTTCTGCCAGAACTGGTGAGCGGCGAAAACTTCCGCATGCTGTCGGCATTGAAGATTCGCGTTGGCGAAGGTCTGTGCGGGTGGGTCGCGGAAAATTGCAAGCCGATCGTCAATGGAAATCCGCAGGTCGAGGCTGGATATGTTGTCGATCCGGAAAAGCACACTACGCTGCAGTCTGCACTAGTTGTACCACTCGAAGGATTGAACGGTGTAGTGGGCGTGCTGGCCATGTACAACGCCAATCGCGATGCCTTCACACCCGATCATTTGCGTATTCTTCTTGCCGTGGCCTCGAAGGTCGCACTTTCGGTAGAGAACGCACTCAAGTACCAGCAGGCGGAAAGCTCCGCGACTACGGACTACCTCACCGGCCTGCCCAATGCACGCTCGCTGTTCGTGCATCTAGCGCAGGAAGTGGCACGCTGCCGCCGCATGAAGACACCGTTGGCGGTGATGGTGTGTGACATCGATGGCTTCAAGCAGATCAACGACTCCTTCGGGCACCTCGAAGGGGACAAGCTGCTGCGGGAGTTCTCAGCGCGGCTGAAAGAGGCCTGCCGAGGTTATGACTATGTGGCGCGCATGGGCGGCGACGAATTCGTCATAACCGCTCCCGGACTCACTGGCGAAGCTGCAGCAGAAAAAGCCGAGCGGCTGAATCAGGCGGCTATCGAGTCGGGACGCCATGTGTGCGGACGCGAATTAATCACGCTCAGCGTCGGGATCGCATTTTGTCCCGAAGACGGTTTCGATGTCGAACGCCTGCTGGCCGAAGCCGACCGCCGCATGTATTCGATGAAGCAAGTCCATCACGCCGAAGCGATCGCACGTGAGCAGGACACGAAGTCGCGCAGCGCTGCGGTGAAATAGGAGTCACCATGCTGTCCCGGAAAATCGCAAGGCATGGACTTACGTTGGTGGCCACGGTTCTACTCGGAGGCTTACTATCGGCGACGCTGGTGCGGCTGGCTCCGGGATTTGACTCAGACGAGCAGCAGCTTGATCCGCGCCTGAGTGCGGAAAGCGTTCAAGCCCTGCGCCAGACACGGCTCGCACAGCACAACATACTTTCCTTCTATTTTCATTCTCTAGAACGTGCGGCCCACGGCGATCTGGGAACTTCCATTTCGCTTGGCCAGCCAGTTAGCGTACTGCTGCGCGATCGCGCCCCATTGACACTGCGGCTGGTAGGCATTGGATTGTTGTTGAGCTGGGCTGCCGCAATGGCCTTCGCCCTCAGCGCAGCATGGTTGCGCATCTCTGCTTACGATGCGCTGACTACGGCCATCAGTGGGTTATTCCTCTGTATGCCTGCCGCTGTGCTCGCGTTGCTGTCGGTTCTGTGGAATGTACCGGGATCGTTAGCAATCGCACTAATCGTCTTTCCGAGCGTGTACCGCTATGCACGCAATCTGTTGGCAAAGGCGTACGCTCTGCCGCACATCACAACCGCACGCGCCAAAGGCCTGAGCGAACTGTACATTCTCTTCTGGCACGTCATCCCGGCCGTCGGACCGCAACTGCTGGCGCTGGCAGGAGTCTCGGTGAGCATCGCCATCGGCGCGGCGATTCCCGTGGAAGCTCTTTGCGGTTTTGCAGGCATCGGACAGCTCGCCTGGCAAGCCGCTTTGGCTCGCGATCTGCCCCTGCTGGTTAACATAACGGTCTTGGTTACGCTAGTAACCTTGCTGGCAAACTCCAGTGCCGATGTAATCGGACACATGCTGCGGGGCCAGCGGGCGTAGTCCGCCGCTATCTGCCCCTGGCGCATAAAGCAAAAACTAAATGAAATCGTGGCGCAGGATCGCATGGGGCGTATTGCTGCTTGTCGTTGGAGTTTCGCTTGCGGCGAACTGGCTTGCGCCCGTGGGATACGCCAAGCAGGATCGCGATGCGATCAGTGCGCCTCCATCGCATCAGCACTGGCTTGGAACAGACGAGATTGGGCGCGATCGCTTTGCGCGTGTGCTCTACGGAACGCGCATTTCGCTATTGCTGGCGCCAGCCGCTGCACTGCTCTCAACACTCATGGCGACCGTGGTTGGAGGATTTGCCGGATACTTGGGCGGTGGATGGGCTCGCGCAGCGATGTCGGTAACAGATTTATTTCTCTCGCTGCCTTGGCTGTTTTTGCTGATTACGGTTCGCGCATTAATGCCATTAAACGTGTCGCCGATGCTTTCGGTGTTAGTCACGTTTCTGATGCTGGGGCTATTGGGTTGGACTACCGCGGCGCGGGTGTTATGTGCTTCCGCAGGATCGTTGCGCAATTCCGATTTCGTGCAGCAGGCGCGGGCTTCCGGCATCCGAGGCGGACGGCTGTTCTGGATTCATGTGCTGCCGAATCTGAAGCCAGTGTTGTATGCCCAGTTCTGGATTTCGATTCCGGCGTTCATTTTGAGTGAGGCCAATCTCGGAATTTTGGGCCTGGGCGTCGCCGAACCGCTGCCATCGTGGGGAAGTTTGCTGAAGGAATTGGAAGGCCTGGTTTCGGTCGGTGAAGAGCCGTGGAAGTTTGTGCCGCTCGTGTTACTCGTGGTGGTTGTGACCTCGTTTCAATTTGTGCTTTCGAAGCAGGAAGAGGTGGCTGCGTGAACGGCCACCGGAAAAGGTTTGCAGTGATGGTAACAACGCTCAGCAAAGCAATGAAGCTCTCAACGCTCTGCCTGGCACTTTTGGCGGGGATCGCTGCAGCCCAGAGTGGAGGCCAGTTGCGCTTCTGTTTGCGGGCGGAGCCAAAAACGTTCGATCCGCTGAAAGTAGAAGACGAGCCTTCAATGGCGATCCGCTATCTGACCGGCGGCGTGCTCGTGCGCATGAATCGCCAAACACAGATTCTGGAGCCGGAACTGGCGCAGTCGTGGAAAGTTTCGAAGGATGGCACGCAGATCACATTCAAACTTCGCAGCGGCATCTCGTTTTCTGATGGCACTCCGTTTTCCGCGGAGGATGTCGCCTTTACCGTGCAACGGCTGATGGATCCAAATCTTCATTCCCCCACCGGGGACGCGTTCCGCTCAGCACCGGGGAATGTCGAAACGAAAATCGTTTCGCCGACGCAGATTTCCATCACTTTTCCAGCCCCCGTAGCCGGACTCGACCGGCAGTTCGACCAGGTCGCGATTCTTTCGGCGCACTCACCAAAAAAAGAAATGGCAGTGCTCGGTCCGTTTATGGTCGACGACTACAAGCCGGGCGCGACTGTGCTGTTGAAGCGCAATCCGAATTACTGGAAGACTGACGCGCAAGGACAGAAACTACCTTATCTCGATTCCATTCAACTCGATATTCAACCCAATCGCGATGTCGAGATGCTTCGCTTCAAACGCAACGAGATCGACCTGATCAATTCGCTCGACAGTGAGTACTTCGACAAACTCGCCGCAACTTCGTCGCAACTCGTGCATGACGCGGGACCGTCGCTCGACAGCGAGCAGATGTGGTTCAACGAAGTCGCCCGAGCTCCGCTGCCGGCTTATAAGAAGAATTGGTTTCGCTCGGCAGCATTCCGCCGTGCGATTTCTCAGGCGATCAATCGTGGCGATTTGAGCCGCGTCGTCTTCCGCGGACACGCACAGCCCGCCATCGGCCCCGTTTCGCCGGCGAACAAGTTTTGGTTCAACGCCAAATTGAAGCCGGAAACATATTCGCCGGATGCAGCCCTGAAAGCCTTGCAGAGCGAAGGTTTTCGCCTCGAGAACGGTACGCTCAAGGACAAAGACGGAAACGCCGTGGTCTTCTCGATCATCACCAACTCAGGAAACAAATATCGCGAGCGCATGGCCACGATGATCCAAGAAGACCTGCAGAAAATCGGGATTAACGTCAATGTTGTCACGCTCGACTTCCCTTCCCTGATCGAACGCATGATGCAGACGTTCGACTATGAAGCAATCCTGCTCGGGCTTACGAATGTTGGGCTTGATACCAGCGAGCAGATGAATGTGTGGCTCAGTTCGTCAGAAAACCATCAGTGGAATCCGCAGGAAAAATCTCCGGAAACCGCGTGGGAGGCCGAGATTGATCGCTTGATGCGAACGCAAGCATCGTCGGCCGATGCGAAGAAGCGCAAGGAAGCTTTTGACCGAGTACAGGAGATCGCAGTCGAACAGGCGCCATTTATTTATCTGGTCAACCGCAATGCGCTATCGGCGGTCGCAGCCACGGTGCATGGGGCAAGCCCGGTCATTCTGGTGCCGCAGACGTATTGGAATGCAGAAAAGCTTTCGGTGAAGTAGGCGGAACTTCTTTGCCACGGATTTACGCGGATCCACACGGATCTAAAAAGCTTGAACCGCAAAGATCGCAGAGGTCGCAAAGAGTATAAAGACGATCCAAGGCAGGAATGAATCGCACTTCTCAAGTCGATCCTCTTCTTTCCGTGCACGTTTCCGTGCGCTACGCGGACAAGCCTCCTGTATTGCGCAATGTTAAGCTCGACATTCGCCGCGGCGAAGTTCTAGGGCTGATTGGACAATCCGGATCGGGCAAGAGCACTCTGGCCCTGACAATTCTGGGACTGCTCGATTGCAAACGCGCGTATACCGAAGGCACCCTAACCTTCGAGGATTGCGATCTACTGAAACTCCCGGAGCGAGAACTCCGCTCTCTACGCGGGCGAAAAATTGCGCTTGTTCTGCAAAGCCCGCTGTCGTCACTCAATCCTGCACTTAAAATTCGCACGCAATTGAAGGAAGCATGGCGGGCGCACGCGACTGGCACGAAAGTAGACTGTGAATCGGCCATCCGCTTCGCGCTTGAAAGCGTGAGCCTACCATCGAGTGACGATTTCCTGCGGAAATATCCCTCGCAGATGAGCGTCGGTCAGGCGCAGCGTGTGCTGATCGCCATGGCAGTCATGCATCGGCCCGCGCTGTTGATCGCCGACGAAGCAACCAGCGCTCTCGACGTGATCACGCAGTCGGAAATTCTGGCTTTGTTTCGCCATCTGAACCGCACCACCGGCATGTCGATTCTTTACATCTCACACGACCTGGCTTCGGTGGCCGGAATCTGCGATCGCATTGCCATCCTGCACGAAGGCCAGATCGTGGAACTCGGAACAACTGAGCAAGTCCTAACCAATCCTCGGCACGAGTACACGCAGCGGCTAATGGCCGCTTTGCCGCACATCCCCGATCTCACTCGCAATCAGACCGTGCAAATTACGCAACGCATCGCTTCCGCCGCAGGCGCGAAGTAAGTCGCTGCAATCCCCAAAATCCACAACCAAATGCTCACCCTACAACTCTCCCGACGAAATCTGTCTGTCCAAACCAAAATCATAGCTCCTCATGAGTGGGACATTGTGTCCCACGCCCTCGCGCATGGGACAGACTGGCCCGCGACGAGCTAGAGGACTCCGCTCAATAGCCAATTAAATCAATCACTTACACCGATCCAATTGGCTGCCGCCGTGCACACGTTAGGGTGCGTCCAAACGCTCGATCTTTCCCCCAATTGAAGGAAAGGGTGGTTTATGGTGCGTAAAAAGAGTTCTCAAACATCCTCAGGACGGAACCAGCGTCACAGCGCCGCCTGGGGTAAACGCTTGAGCCTGGTGCTCGTTCTTTCTACGGGGATCATGTTCGGGCAGCGTCCGAGCGCCGAGTTCAATGCTCCGCGTTTCGCTCCCGACCTCTCGAAACTGATGGCGAAAACGCCACAGGACTCCGCGAAGAACCAGACCGTGCGGGTCATTGTGCAATATCACCAGGGCCCAACCACAGCGCACTACACCACCATGGCGAATCGAGGCGGACGCCTCAATGCCAAGCTCCATATGATCAAGGGCGCTGCTTTCACGGTCCCGGTCAGCGCATTGGCAACGATGGCGAAAGATTCTGAGATCGAAGCGGTCAGCATCGACCATCCCATGAAGGTGGCTGACGACTTGACGAATGACGCCACGGGCGTGGCCTCAGCCTGGAACGCCGGCTATACCGGCGCAGGGGTTGGCGTCGCGGTTATCGACAGCGGCATCAACGACAGCAGCAAAGACCTCTGGAACTCCGCGCAGACCGCGTCGCGCGTTGTCTATCATCAGGACTTCACGGGAACGCCTACCACCAACACGAGCGGTGGAAAATATGATCTCTACGGCCACGGTACGCATGTCGCCGGAATCATTGGCGGCAACGGATACTTCTCGGGCGGGGAGTACGAAGGCGTGGCACCGGACGTAACTTTGGTTGACCTGCGCGCTCTCGATGCGAATGGCGCCGGCACTGATAGCACCGTGATCGCGGCTATTCAGGAAGCGATCACATTGAAGAACACCTATAACATCCGAGTCATCAACCTGTCGTTGGGCCGCGGCATCTGGTCCAGCTACACGCAGGATCCTCTGTGCCAGGCCGTGGAGTCGGCGTGGAAGAGCGGCATCATGGTGGTTGTGGCTGCCGGAAACTACGGACGTTTGAGCGTCAATGGCAGCAACGGCTTTGGAACAATCACGGCTCCAGGTAACGATCCTTTTGTGCTGACGGTCGGTGCGACCAAGAGCAACGGATCGGATTCACCCTCGGCCGAAACGAAGGCCAGCTACAGTTCAAAAGGCCCCACGACTTATGATCATGTGGTCAAGCCGGACATCATGGCGCCTGGCAACGCTGTGGTATCTCTGTCGGCTCCGGGAGCCACGCTGGAAGCGGCATTCCCATCTGAAGCTGTCAACGGAACCGATGGCCATGGTCACTACTTCAAGCTGAGCGGCACCAGCATGGCGACCCCTGCAGTTTCAGGTGCGGTTGCGCTGCTGCTGCAAGAACAGAGCACGCTGACTCCTGATCAAGTTAAGGCGCGGCTGATGAAGACAGCGACCAAGATGGGTCCGGCTTTCAACCTGACTTCCACTTCGGCCTACGTGCCGCACCTTTCGCAGACCTTCACCGACTTCTACGACCTATTCTCAGTCGGATCGGGGTTATTGAATGTGCAGTCCGCAATCAGCAATACGGATCTGGCTCCATCGAACGTTGGCGCGGCCCTTTCACCGAGCGTGGTCTACAATCCATCGACGGGAACGGTTTCGCTGGTCTACGGAAACGGAACCGTGGCTTCGAACTCCGTGGTTTGGGGAACGTCAGTGGTCTGGGGTACGTCGGTGGTGTGGGGAGCGTCCATGGTCAGCGGCACGTCCGTGGTTTGGGGAGCCTCGATGCCTTGGAACAACAACACGCTGAGTGCTTTCAGTGTGGTTTGGGGTTCGAGTACCGGCACCGCTTCAGCGACCAGCGTGGTCTGGGGAGCGAGTGCAAGCAACGCCGACGCTGCGTTCTCTGACGCCGGAGATGACGAGCAATAACTGCCGTGTGGATTTCCCCGGAAAGGAGACGAGGCCATGAACAACACACGGCGAACTAAGACCTTTATCAGCACTATGATTCTGGCCGCGGCAAGCGCCGCAGGATACGCGGGCTACCTCAGTCACTCGCTGCATCTTTACTTCGCGCTTGCGGTTCTGGCGCTGGCGGCAGCAACCTCGCGGATGAAAGTCAAGCTGCCAGGGATGAACAGTAACATGTCGGTGAACCTGCCGTTCCTGTTGACCGCAGTCGTGAGTTTGAGCGCAGTGGAAGCGGTGGCGATTACATGCGTATCGACTGCGGTGCAATGCTGGCCGAAGAAGCAAGCGAAATTCAACGCGCAACAGATGGCTTTCAACATCAGCATGATGTCATTGGCAACGTGCATGGCCAGCCTGATTTACCACGCACAGTGGTCGTTCAGTTTGGACCGGACTTCGTTAGGCAATCCTCTAGGACTCGTTGTGGCTGCCACCACTCTCTTTTTGGGACAGACGGCGCCGGTCGCGGCAATCATCGCCCTGAGCGAAGGCAAAGCAGTAGGTTCAATCTGGTGGGGTCTGGTTCATCTTTCGTTCCCGTACTATGTGGTCAGTGCGGGAGTGAGTTCGATGGTCCAAATGGTCAGCACTCATCTGGGCTGGGAACTGGCGCTGGCAGTGTTCCCGGTAATGTACGCAATTCACCGCTCATACTCTCTTTACTTTGGAAAGATGCAGGAACCTGTTCCTGCTCCGATGCAAGTCATGGTTAAAGCGGCTGGGGTTGGAGCATAGTCAACAGAATCAAGAATGATCGGGGGGTGGTTACGGTATTGCCGCAGCCACCTTTTTCTTTGTGAGACGGAGGGCTGGCTGATTAGAATTTGAGGTCACGCCATCTGGGGGTTTCGCACCGGCGCAGCAATCATTGGCAATTCCACATGAAAAACGCTGCCGTGGCCTAGCTGGCTCTCGACAGCGATTGATCCGCGGTGCTGTGTGACGATCCAATGCGCAATCGCGAGGCCCAGACCAGCGCCACCCTGCTCGCGGCTTCGCGCTTTATCCACACGGTAGAAGCGCTCGAAAATCTTGCTCTGATCTTCCTCGGCGATTCCTACGCCTGAATCCTGCACTGTGATGATCAGGCATTCGCCCTTCTGTTCGAGCGACAACTCCACGCTGCCCGGCGAAGCGGTGTATTTGAACGCATTATCGAGCAGAATGTCGGCCACTCTTCGCAGTGCCGCACCATCGCCCATAACAAACGAATCATGTTCGCCGATCTTCGCCGAGAATTGCAGATTGCGGATATCGGCCACCTGCCGCCAGCTCAACGCTACTCCCTGCAGCGTCTCGCGCAAATCGACCGGTTGCATGTGAAGCGTCTCGCGGCCGGAGTCGGCGCGAGCCACGGCCAGAAGTTGCTCGATGAGCGAAGTCGTGCGCTCCGCCTCCAGCAGGATGTGGCGCAGCGATTCTTTGTACTCGGATTCTCCGCGGGAGCGGCGCAGCGCCAGCTCAGCCTCGGTACGAATCAGCGACACCGGCGTTCTCAGCTCGTGCGAAGCATCGGCGGTGAATTCGGTGATGCGCAGAAAAGCGGTCTCGATGCGGACGAGCATCTCGTTCAACGTATCGGAGAGACGTTGCAGTTCGTCGCCTGTATCAAGTTTCTGCAGCCGGCTATTAAGGTTGGCTCCGCTGATGTCCCGGGCTGTCCGTACGATTGCATCCACTGGGGCGAGCGCTCGGCGGCTGAGCCAGTATCCGCCGCTCGCAGCGACCAGAAACAGCAGCGGCGCGAAGGCCAGAAGATACGAGCGAAACATCTCAAGGGTTTCGATCACGTCCCCAGTAGGAACACCCATGGTCGCGATGTAAACGCGCCCGTTGGCTTCCACTTTCTGCAACGTGAAGCGAAACGGTCGATGATCGATCCTGCGGTTGCGAGAAACCCCATGAGTAAACTGGCCAGACGGCGCAAGCGTAACGCGGTGGCTCTGTAAAAAAGTGGAACGATAGAGAAGTTCGCCATTTTCCGCATACAGCTCAAGATAGTCACCAGAATGTTCAAGCACGTACGTCTCAGTGACCTCTTCCCGCAGCTTGGCGATCGACGCATCTTTGTCCTGCGCCTCCATAAATTTTTTCAAGTCTTCGACCTGGCCTTCAAGGCTGTCGTCGACCAAATCGTAGAGATGATGCCGCAGAAGAATCCACATGCCGGCGCCGAAGATAATCTGAGCTGCGACGAAAATCGCCAGATACCACACCGTGAGCCGCATGCCGATCGAGAGCTTCTTCATGTTTGTCTACTTGTGCGCACCCTTGTAAAGCTTATTTCACCCGTCCTCACCCATCCTGGCGAATCATGTATCCCACACCGCGCACCGTATGAATCAGTTTCGGTTGTCCCGGTGGGTCGATCTTGCCGCGCAGCAGGTGCATGAACGCGTCAAGGGTATTTTCTTCGATGTCGCGGTCAAATCCCCAGACCGACTCAATTAACGATCGCCGCGAAACAACTTTGCCAGCTCTATAAATCAACCGCTCCAGCAGATTGTATTCCGTCCGCGTGAGCGATATGCGGTGCTGGCCGCGCACTACTTCCCTGCTTGCCGGATCAAGCACCAGATCGCCGACCCGCATGGTTGCGTCCTCGGCTGCCAGCGCCCGGCGCTTCACGGCACGTAGCCGGGCCACCAATTCGTCAAAGGAAAACGGCTTGGTCATGTAATCGTCGGCGCCCAAATCGAGCCCGCGAACGATATCCGGCACGGCATCCTTTGCCGTCAGCATCAGAATCGGCGTGCGGACTTTCTCCGCGCGCAGCCGCTTCGCCAGCTCATACCCGTTGAGCTTCGGCATCATGATGTCGAGAATGATCACATCGAACTCGTAGGACTTCGCCAGTTCGAGTCCCTCGGCTCCATCCGACGCGCAGGTTGCAGTATGGCCCTCCTCGGTCAGTCCTTTGTGAAGGAGGTCAGCCATGCGCGCTTCATCCTCGACGATGAGCAGTTTCATTGGAATGCAGGTGTCGCAATGCAGCCTCGACCCGCGGTCACACATAAGTCTAGAGCCGAAATATCCTCGCTGCCGTGCAATCTGAAGAAATATTAACTTTGTGTTTATTCCCTCGTCACACTCCGATTTTAGGATTCATAGTCATCCAAATCCCCGCACTCTGCAGCTGGATGTTATTCGGGCCAGTGTAGCCAGAGCCTTCTGGCGCTTTCCGGATTTCGCATCAACATGCTGCAAGGAGCTGCCATATGCATTCGCATCGCCGTTTGCAGACTACCCAATTTTTTCGACTCGCACTTATTCTGCTCACCCTGCCCGCCATCCTTCTTGCGGGAACGGCGGCATTTGGACAGGTAGATCGCGCTGTGCTCGAAGGCACGATTACCGATCCATCAGGAGGCGTGATCACTAATGCGACCTTGAAAGTGCTCGCGGTAGACACAGGTCTGACCGAAGAACAGCCCTCAAATTCCAAGGGATACTACCGTTTCCCCGGCCTCGCCGTAGGTCGTTATACGGTCACAGTGACTAGCGCTGGTTTTAAGACCAAGGTAGTCGAGGACGTCGTCCTTCGCGTTGGCCAGACTCACACGCTCGACGTTCAACTTGCGGTGGGAACAATCAACGAACAGGTTGAAGTCAAAGCAACAAACGCACCCTCGGAGCGGAGTTCCGCCGAAGCCGCGACGGTCATTGACTCCGAGCAGATCGCGAACCTTCCGAATAACGGCCGCGACTGGGCCAGCTTCACCCTGCTTGCGCCCTTCGCCCAGGACGACGGAGGCGGCGACCAGCGCACGATCCGTTTCGCCGGACGCGCCCGTGACGACAACAACTTCTCTATCGATGGCGTCGATGCCGGCGGCATTCAGGAACAGGCGCAGAAATCACAGACACGTTTGCAGATTTCGCAGGATGCCATCGAGGAGTACCGCGTCAACAGCGCGTTGTACGACGCTGAGTACGGTACGCAAGCGGGCGGACAAATTGACGTCGAAACCAAATCCGGTACGAATAACTGGCACGGAACGGCTTTCGGCTACATACGAAATTCTGTCTTCGATGCCCGCAATTTTAATGACTTCGATGTTAACGGCAATCCCGCCGTTCCGCCGTTCCGCATGGGGCAATATGGCTTTACTCTCGGCGGGCCCATCAAGAAGAACAAAACCTTCTTTTTCATCAGCTACGAGGGCCTTCGCCAGCTGCAATCCGTAAGCCAGTCTCTTCCTGTGCCGGCGGGCGGGAACCCCGGCTGGAGCAATTCGGCCAATATGGGCAATGGTGCTCTTCTGCCGGTTAGCTACCAGCAAAGCGTATTGAATGGATCTCCGCAGATGTGCAGCATCATGCAAGCCTACCCATGGCGAGCTTCCGTGGGGACAATCAACGGCTGCACGCCGCGCTTTGTGTATCCTGACGCCGCATTTGCGTGGCAGGGAAGCGCTTCCAGTCCAAGTGACATGAACAATATAGACTTGGTTACAGCGCCAACACCAACGACTGTACATGAAGATACCTGGCTCATCCGGATTGACCATCAGATCAGTGAGAAGACACTGCTGTATGGCCGCGCTCAACGCGACATCAGTCTCGTTGATGCCCCCAACGGCAGCAGCCTTCCTGGTGACAAGCTGCAGACGATCAACCATCCGGCAAACTATCTGATCGCGTTGGAGCATACCTTCAACCCCACTCTGTTCAACGAAGCCAAGGTCTATATCAACCGCGCTCCGTTTCACAATCCACAAGCCAGCGCGCTCCCGTTTGCTGTCAAAACCCCTGATTTCGTCACGCTCAACGACAACACCGCCGACATTGAGGTTGGGACAACCTATGGGGTGATCGATAACCTGACTTGGGTGCATGGTCGAAATACGTTCAAGATGGGAATGGAAATTCGCCGCGTTCGGCTCAATCAGGGCCAAACTGCCGACAATACTCTTAACTTTGGCAACACCGACGATCTGTCGACAGCGACGCTGTCGCAGATTACGTACATTGCGCCGTGGTGCTGCCACCGGCTGAGACGCATGTTCTATATGCCGTACTTCCAGGATGAATGGAAAGTCACTCCTACCCTAACCCTGACGGCTGGGCTGCGCTGGGAATACTACGGAGTTGCGCACGAGGCAACCAATCGCACCACTGTATTCGACCTCGATCAGTTCCACGGAGTCTGCCTGGGATCAGGCTCATTCAGCGTCGCACCTATCGGGCTCATTGGCCCCTCGCCCTGCCCCAAGAATCCGTCACTCTACGACCCCAACTATCGAAACTTTGACCCCCGACTGGCGCTTGCTTGGGCGCCCGCGGCCTTCCATGGGAAGACTGTCTTTCGGTCAGGCTTCGGTATCTACCACGGTGCCGCTCAGAACGACGACTTGAATGCCGGGCTGGAGAGCGACACTGTACGCGTAGATGCAAAAGGCACGCTGCCTTTGATTCCCGGCTACGAACAGACGAATCCGGACCTGAGTGGTCTTCCTCAGGCGTTGACGTTCTCGCCGCGTGCCTTGCAACGGCACGGGCGCAGAGACTTATATGCTGAGACGTGGGGATTAACGATTGAGCACGAGTTGCCTGCCAATTTTACGGCCTCAGCGCAGTATCTAGGGAGTAGAGGTGTCCGCCTCTTCTCTCGTGGCTTGACAAACCTCTGCACCAGTCCCCTCACTACGAATGACCCCAGCCAGCCCGCTAACGCAACGGATTGCATCCGGCAACTGGACGCGTTCTACGCTCCTATTGTCGACCCGAATACTGGAGTGAACACCTTTCCCTTCGGCTCGGTAGATATTAAGAAAGACATCGGCTCCAGTACATACAATGCGCTCGGGTTGTCTCTGGAACGGCGCTTCAGCAAAGGCCTATCGTTCCAATCCCGCTACACATGGTCGCACTCCATCAACGATGGATCAGTCGGAGGCGGCGAATCGAACGGTCCTGAGAACGTGAATTGTCTGCCCTGTGACAAGGGTCCCAGCGTTTTCGATGTGCGCCACAACGTCACAGTTGACGCAGTCTACGAACTCCCGTTTGGACCGGGAAAAACATACCTTAACTCCCCCGGTTGGTTTGGCAGAGTCGTTGGAGGGTGGCAACTCAGCAGCATCGGCTTATGGCACACGGGGCATCCACTGACGGTTCTGATGGATCTCAGCGGGAACATAACCAATCCGAACAACCCGTTTGCCGCGGCCGGACTTCCAGCCACCTTCCTTCTCCCGAACGGTGACGATCAGGATAGCGAGCGCCCCGACCTAATTCCCGGCGTGCCGCTGACACTTTCGAGCGGGCGGCACTTTGGCCAGCCCTATCTTAATGCCGCCGCATTTCAACCTCCGCCCACAGACGCTAACGGGAACTTCACTCGCTTTGGTAATGAGCCAAACGGCGTGATTCGTGCTCTGAACACCTGGCAGATTGACTTCGCCCTGTCCAAGGAGACGAAACTCACCGAACGTGTTTCCATGGAATTCGCCGTACAGGCATTCAATATCTTTAATCACATACAACTCGGGGACCCGGGTACGCCAGGTAGTGCGGCAGTATCCCTCTTGTACAACGACTCGCCGGATGGAATACAGCCGGGCTTCCTGTCGCCCGAAGGAGGCTTCGGGATCATTGGCACCACCGTGAACTTCAACAACAACAACGACAACGCCGCCTCGCCCAACACGGGCACGGGCTTGCCACGGCAGCTTCAATTTATGGTTCGCTTCAAGTTTTAATCGCTCGACAGAGTTAAGGGGACTGCATATAATTTTCGCGCTCGCCGATACAATCACTCCCTTTCAACCCAACTCCTAACCGCAGCTCTGCCATTCACAAAAGGGGCTTCTTCACGGATACCACTCACCTCTGAAAGGAGACGCATCAATGACCAGGAGAAGAAAGTCTGTCGGGCTCGCATGTCTATTCACCGTAGCAGTTCTCTGCTGCGGCTCCGTCTTAGCCCAAGTTACTCAGGGCAGTAAAACCATTCCGGCAGGAAGTGGAACGCTCACTTACAATTATCGAGCCGTCACAACTTACTGCGTCAAGATTGCCCAGCGGGCAACAGTAGTTACCACTTCGTACACTAATTTTTCGTACACCGCCAACGGCACCACAGTCCCGCTGGTCGGGGAAGACCATGACGTCGACGTCTCTCCTCGGGTTTATGGCTGCCCGACAAGCAGCCATCCAACCGTCACGTCGTACGTCCCCCCTATCTTTCCCTATAGCATTCAGGTTGTGATAACTTTTCACCCCGAAGGCGATGGAAGTGCCTACGCTACGTTGGGATCTCTTACCCCGGGAATCATTTACCCGAAGTATCAAGTCCAGTCGATTATCTACGACACTCCGGGCAACCACAGCAACAATGGGTTCCAGAATACCGAATCGGACGGTACGTCCACGACTATAGGCAATAGCTTTCAGCAGGGTGAAACGGAGACGTTCAGCATCGGCGGATTCCTTGGCATAGGATCGACACTTAGCTGGAGCACGGGTAGTTCCACAACAACTGGAAACAGTACCGCCGATACCCAAACGATCTCCCAGGCAAGCGGCGTGTTAAGCGCCTCAAATTCCAGCGCCCCCAATGCCATCAATCATCAGCAGGATCTGTTTATCATCTGGATCAATCCGGCTATTGTGATTTACCAGACAGGCCCGTCGGGCAATGCAGGGTACATCACCGGCACTCAGCTTCAGACCGCTGGAGACCCAAACCCCGGGCAGCCGCAAGCTTACCAGCGACAGGTTGAGGTAACGGCGCAGCAGATGCTGCCAAACACAAAAGGCCTCACGAGCGTCGACATTGAGGACCTAGAACCGATCACTGTCGCCGGTGAGACCCTCCCGGGGTTGGCAGGAATATGCTCAAACCAAGCCTATTACCCCGCCCATTGCAGCGAGGATCCGAACGGGCAGTGCGGGTGCACGCCTAGCGACTTCACCACTATCCTGGCTCAGGATCCGTTGCTCAACTATGGTCCAACAGAGAGCCCTTTGAACGCTGACACATCCGGCGCCGCGGCCTGCGGTGTGTGCCCAAGCTCCAGCGCGAAATGCAGATATGTGCCCGTTGCGGATGGCTTGAACTCATGCAATCCGCTATTTGAGTATCTCAAGGGGCCCGCAAGTCCGGGTGGGATTCTTCCAGTAAACACATTCACGGCATCTGACCAGGACCAAAAGACAACGACGCTGAACGAGATGCAGTCTTACAGCGTCAGCTCGAGCGTGGACCAGTCGTTCAGTTTGCTGGGCATATCTCTAAAGGACACCACCACCTGGACGTGGACGGACACTGAGAGCTTCGGCAAGATCAACACGAATGCGCACTCCATGTCAGTCAACTTCTCATCGTCGACGGTCGGGTGTGACCAATTGGTCGGCGTGTTTGAGGATACGCGGTATCACACTTTCGTCTTCCAACAGCCGCCTGGGGATACGAGTTGCCCGTAAGGTCACCTAGATGGGGCATTAACTCTGCCGCCAGCCGCGAGGCTGGCGGCGATTTCTGCAACCTCCCTTGGAGGGCATCTTCATACAAATTTCAGGCACGCAGTCTAAGGTTACATGCTTGGTCGTGTCACAATAGAGAAACCCGCTTTAGACCAAACTTACTCCATGAATCTGCGACGTATTCGTCTCGCTCAAATCGTGCAGCTGATCTTTGTTGTGCTCGTACTTGCCGCACTGACGTGCTGCACCAAGAAATCGAGCGCGCAGACCCCTGCCGCGGATCTGCAGATCGATGTGAAACCTCCGTTTCGTTTCGTCGCCTACGGAGACACGCGCTTCCACGATCCGAAAGACCACGACGCAGCCAATCCCGAGGTGCGGGTCGTGCTTGTGCATGCCATTGCCGACGCTAATCCAGCTTTCATCTGCTTCACCGGCGATGTTGTCTACAACGGCTACGACAGTGACGATTGGAAGGTTTTCGACAGCGAAACCAGCATCTGGCGCGAGAAGAAAATTCCCATCTATCCCGCGTTCGGCAATCACGATTTGCATGGGCCGGAAAAAATTGCGTTGGGCAACTACTTTCAGCGCTTCCCTGATTTAAAAAATAGCCGCTACTATTCGGTCCGCGCCGGCAATACGCTCATCCTCGTGATCGACAGCGCACTTGAAGAAATTTCGGAACCGCAGGGCCAGTGGCTGGCTGACAAACTCGACCATGTCCCCTCCGACGTCGATTTTGTATTCATCATGGACCACCATCCTCCTTACACCAGTTCCTCTGACGATAAGAAGTTTGGGGGCGGGCATTCAGCACGGTCACAGGAAAAAGCGCTAGCGAAAATGCTGGAGGAGCGGCAGACCCACGCTCCCTATCGCATCGTGTTCTTCTCCGGTCATGTGCACAATTACGAGCGGCATGAACACGACGGCATTACATACTTCGTTTCCGGAGGAGGAGCTGCGCATGCGTATCCCATTGAGCGTACGCCTGCCGATCTTTTCCAGAGCAAAGAAATTAACTACCACTACCTGCTCGTCGAGGTCGATCATCAGCAGTTGAAAGTGACGATGAACCGCGTCGACCTCACCAGCGGCAAGGCTGTCTGGACACAGCCAGATTCGGTGAAGATATTCACTCCAGCAGCGGCGGCCACGCAATCCGGTGGGCGTTAGCGAGACAATCAGAGTTTCAGCATCCCGTACTGGCTGTATTTGATTTCAGCCACTACCGATGGGTTACGACGATTATCAAGTCTGCGCACTTGTATGCCTCTTGCAAGGCGGGGACGGCAGTTTGTTTCCAACTCAAAATTGTACTGAGCGAACTAATCCTTGACGGCCCGGTCAGTAATCTCCAGCCCCTTGTCGATGATGGCGAAGGCTTCGCGCAATTGCTGCTCGTTAATACACAACGGAGGATTCGTGTAGAAGGTGTTCCACCGCACTAGCGTGTAGAGTCCCTGCTCGCGGAAGAAACGTCCGAGCGCTGCCATCTCATCCGATGTACCGTTGAACGGCGCCATCGGCTGCATGGCGTTGCGGCTGCGCACGAGTTCGACAATGCCGAACAGCCCAATAGACCGCACCGCTCCGACAGAAGGATGCTTGGCTTGCAACTCTTCTCCGAGTTCTTTCATGACAGCGCCCATCTTCTTCGCGTTGTCAATGAGCCGGTCTTCTTCGTACACACGAATCGTAGCGATTGCGGCAGCGCAGCCCATCGGATGCGAATTGTAGGTCAAACCACCGTAAAAGACCTTGTCCTGAAAGTGTTGGGCGATGTGATGCCGCATGCCTACCGCACCCAACGGCAGATAACTCGAAGTCAGCCCTTTCGCCATGCACAGCAGGTCGGGCACAACCTTCCAGTGATCGACCGCGAACCATTCCCCGGTGCGCCCAAATCCAGCCATGACTTCGTCGGTGATCATGAGGATGCCGTACTTATCGCACAGCTTGCGGACTCCCTGCAGATAGCCGTCGGGCGGCACCAAAATCCCATTCGTGCCGACCACGGTCTCGAGAATGAACGCTGCGATCGTGTGCGGGCCTTCTAGTTGAATAGTCTCTTCAATCATCGCCAGCGAAGTTTCTGCCGACTCCCAGCCGCGCTCGATGCCGTGGTAAGGATCGAGCACGCGCACTACACCTGGCATGCCTGGCTCGACTGCCCAGCGTCGAGGATCGCCGGTTAACGAGATACTGCCCATAGTCGCTCCGTGGTAGGAGCGGTAGCGCGCCATGATTTTGTGCCGTCCCGTAAAGAATCGCGCCAGTTTGATCGCGTTCTCATTTGCCTCGGCTCCACCGTTGGTAAAAAAGAAAGTGTCAATGTCACCGGGTGTGATCTCTACCAGCTTCGCTCCTAGCCGCGCGCGCGGTTCATGCGCCATGAAGGGATTGGCGTAACACAGCGTCGCCGCCTGCTCCTGAATCGCTTGGATCACGCGCTCATCGCCATGCCCGATGTTCACCGACATTAACTGACTGTTAAAGTCAATGAAGCGCTTCCCCTCCGGCGTCCAGAAATAAATACCTTTCGCCTTGGCAACAGGAATCGGATCGACCTTCGACTGTGCCGACCACTCATAAAGGGTGTGCTTCTTGCTGAGATCAACGATCTCTTGGCCAGTCATGGCCGGGTTCGCAACGGTAGTAGTCATATGCTCCTCAAAAACCCTATTCACCACAGAGGCACAGAGGCACAGAGAACACCTTCAGAGAACAATTCTTCCAATTCCTCTAGTCAGTACGGGAGTATTGAAATTGATCAGCAGCCCAACATGCTTTCCAGAAAGCTTCAGATAGGTTAATAGCTGCGCCTCGTGGACTGGCAGGATAGTTTCGATTTGCCTTCAACTCCAGCACGACTTCTTGCTCGACGATCAAGTCTATCTTGTATCCACAGCGGAGGTGCAGCCCTTTGTAGGCAACTGGCAGATCAACCTGCCGCTCGAACGCGAGCCCTCTTAGGTAAAGCTCGTGGCACAGGCAATCTTCGTAGGCAGACTCTAACAGTCCGGGGCCGAGAGCGCGATGAACCTCGATCGCCGCTCCTATGATTGGAGCCGTTCGTGGATCTTTTCCGTTCTCGTCTTCTCTGTGCCTCTGTGTCTCTGTAGTGATAAGTTTCATTCCTAGAATTTTCGGCTATGCTCCTTAGCCCAGCGTTCCACGACCACTTTTTTATCTGTATAGAATTCGACTGAATCACGCCCCTGCCCGTGCAGATCGCCGAAGAAGCTGTTCTTCCATCCGCTGAACGGAAAATACGCCATGGGCGCGGCGACTCCAATATTGATACCGATATTTCCCGCGGGTGCTTCGTAGCGGAAACGTCGCGCGGCCGATCCGCTCGAGGTAAATAGCGAAGCCTGATTGCCGTAGGCGCTGCGTTCTAGGAAGGCGAGGGCCTGGTCCAGATTGTCAGCATGCACAAGGCTGAGCACGGGGCCAAAAATCTCGGTGTCGGTGATGTCGCTGGTTGCGGGAACATCGTCGAGAATCGTCGGCTTCACAAAGTTGCCGGACTCATGTTTTGAAATCTTCGTATTGCGCCCGTCGAGAAGAACTTTCGCGCCCTGCTTCTCACCCACGCCGATCAATGACTCCACGCGCTCTTTGCTCTGCGGTGTAATTACAGGTCCCATCTGTACGCCGTCTTCAAGACCGTAGCCGACCTTTAGTTTCGAGGCCGCATCTGCGATAGAGTCACGAAACGTCTTCTGCGCTTCCCCAATCGTTACTGCGACAGAAACTGCAAGGCAACGTTGTCCCGCGCAGCCGAATGCGCTGTCACTGATGATCTGCGTCGCCATCGGCATGTCGGCATCGGGAAGGACGATGACATGATTCTTTGCCCCGCCCTGGCACTGGCAGCGCTTCCCCTTTTCGCCTGAGCGCGCGTAGATATATCGCGCGACGGGTGTCGAACCGACGAAGCTGATGGCCCGCACTTTCGGATGGTCAATGAGTGCATCAACCACTGCTTTGCCACCGTTCACCAGGCTTACCACACCCTTCGGCAAACCCGTTTTTTCCAGCAACTCGTAGATGTAGCGCATCGTGAGTGGCACACGCTCGCTCGGCTTGATGATGAATGTGTTCCCCGTCGCGATCGCGTAGGGCAGATACCAGAAGGCGATCATGCCAGGAAAGTTGAAGGGCACAATGGCCGCCACCACCCCGAGCGGCTGGCGGATCATCATCTCGTCGATGCCGCGTGCAACATCTTCGAGGTTGTAACCCTGCATCATCATGGGAATGCCGCAGGCAACTTCAACATTTTCGATAGCGCGGCGCATCTCGGCCTTCGCTTCAGTGAAGGTCTTGCCGTTCTCCATCGTGATGATGCGCGCAATTTCGTCAATGTGCTCTTCCAGCAGCATCTTTAGTTTGAACAATGGCTGGATGCGATCTTCCGGCGGAGTGCGGCGCCATTCGGGAAATGCGGCGGCGGCAGCTTCGACTGCCGTGTTAACCTCAGCCGCTTCAACCAGCGGAACGCTAGCCAGCACTTCGCCCGTGGCAGGATTGACCACGTCGCGCCATTCCGATGCTTGTGAATCCTTCCACTGGCCATTAATGTAGTTGGCGAGCCGGGTAATAGGAGGTGCTGCTACGCTCATGGGAATGCCTCTGCAATCATGAAGGATATCGCCTAGACCATGCGGCAGACACGCCGCGACCCTTTGATTCTAATTTAATGATACCGCTATAGGCACTCGACTGCGGCGGGCTGACCCTCGTTCATACGAGCTGAGCTACGGCAGACTTCTTCTCCGCCGCTGACGCCAACGCTGTCTCCAACACATCTAGAGCTTCGCTCATTTGCGCGTCGGTAATCACAATCGGCATGAGCAGGCGGATGACGTTGCCATAAGAACCGGCTGTAATGATCACCAGGCCATGCTCGTAACAGAACTGCGAAATCTCTTTCGTCTCCGTATCCGCAGGTTCACGCGTCGTACGCGAGCGCACGAGTTCGAGGGCCTGCATTGCGCCCAAACCACGTACCTCGCCAACGAGTTCCCACCGGCGCTGCCATTCCGAAGCACGCTTCCGAAACATTTCGCCAAGTTGATTGGCGCGTGCGTTCAGGTTTTCCTTTTCCAGTAGATCGAGCACAGCCAACGCAGCTTCGCACGCAGCAGGATTTCCTGCAAAGGTGCCACCCAACTGGCCCGCGCCAGGTGCGTCCATGATTTCCGAACGTCCCGTGACTGCTGCCAGCGGCAAACCTCCGCCGAGCGACTTGGCCATCACAATCAGGTCTGGTTCGAATCCGAAGCGTTCACACGCGAAAGTCGCTCCGGCGCGAGCGAAACCGGTTTGTACTTCATCGGCAATGAGCAGAATTCCATACCTGCGGCAAATCTCAGACAGCGTCGGATAAAACTCCGCGGGCGGAGTAACAAAGCCACCCTCACCAAGAATAGGTTCGACGATCACCGCAGCAACAGACTCCGCCGCAACTACGCGCTTGAACGTATCTTCGAGATGACGCGCGCAGTGCACCTCGCAGCTGGGATATTGCAGTGAGTACGAGCAACGAAAACAGTACGCGTATGGGATGCGGTAGACATCTCCGGGAAACGGCTCGAACCCGGCTTTGTAAGGATGCGTCTTACTGGTCGCTGCCATCGCCATGTAAGTGCGTCCGTGGAATGCATCTTCAAAAGCGATGATCGCGGGCCGCTTGGTGTAGAAACGTGCAATCTTGATCGCGTTCTCGACAGCCTCGGCTCCGGTATTGACGAAGATCGTCTTCTTGGCGAATCGGCCGGGCGTCAAAGCATTGAGCCGTTCGGCCAGCGTGACATAACTTTCGTAGGGCAGCACGTTGACACTGGTGTGCAGGAAGCGGTCGAGCTGGCGACGAATGGCTTCAATAACCGACGGCGCACGATGTCCAGTATTGATGCATCCGATGCCGCCTGCAAAATCGATCAACCGGTTGCCGTCAACGTCTTCAATGACGGCACCTTCCGCCTTCGAAATAAATACGGGCGTGGCATGGTATACGGCTTGCGGTACGGCCGCGTCGCGGCGCCGCATCAATGCTTGCGAACGCGGTCCAGGAATAGAAGTGCGAAGTTGAATGGTAGACATCGTAAATTCCAGTTCTTAGTTGTCAGTTCTCAGTTGAGACCAGGCAGGTTAAGAACGATCCTGACGGGCAACTGAACTGGGTACTGACAACTGTAGTTCAGTACCAGCCGATCGGCGCCTCGTTCAAATTAATGTGTACCTGCTTGGTTTCGAGATATTCTTCAATACCCCAGGGTCCGAGTTCGCGGCCGAAGCCGGATTGCTTAAAGCCTCCCCACGGAGCTTCCACGTAGGTCGGCTGCATGTGGTTGACCCAGACGATTCCCGCGCGCAGAGCTTTCACCGCGCGCATCGCTTTGAAAATGTCGCGCGTCCACACCGCGGCGGCAAGGCCGTAGGGAGTATCGTTCGCAATTTTCAACGCGTCCTTTTCGTCTTCGAACGGAATCACAGCAGCCACGGGGCCGAAAATTTCCTCGCGGGCAATGCGCGCGCTGTTCGACACGTCGTAAAAAATCGTCGGCTGCACATAATATCCCTTGGCCATTTTTTCCGGACGTCCGCCACCGGAAGCCAGCTTCGCTTCCTTCTTGCCGATTTCAAGATACGAATTGACGCGCTCGTACTGCTCTTTGCTGACCAGCGGCCCCATCTTGGTGTCGCGGTCGAGCGGCGGACCAAGCTTGATCTTCTTCGCCTTCTCGGTCATGGCTTCGACAAAATTCTTGTAAATCGACTTCTGCACCAGGATGCGGCTGCCGGCAGAGCAAACCTCGCCTTGATTGATGAATACTCCGAAGAGTGCGCCATCGATCGCAGATGCGAAGTCAGCATCGGCGAAAAAGATGTTCGGCGACTTGCCGCCGAGTTCGAGCGTGACTCGCTTCACTGTGTCGGCCGCCTGCTTGACGATCATCTTGCCGACGGCCGCACTGCCGGTAAAGGCGATCTTGTTGACATCGGGATGCTGCACGATGGGTGCGCCACAAGTTTCTCCAAAGCCGGTGACAATGTTGACCACACCCGCCGGCAAGCCGCACTCAGCGAAGTATCGGGCAAATTCGAGTGCGGTGAGCGGCGTTTGCTCGGCTGGTTTGAGGACGCAGGTGCAACCTGCGGCCAGCGCGGGAGCGAGTTTCCACGCTGCCATTAATAGAGGATAGTTCCACGGAATTATCTGTCCGGCAACGCCAACGGGTTCCTTGAGCGACAGCGACATTGCGTTGTCCGGGACAGGATTGACGTGCCCGACCACTTTTGTCGCGAGTCCGCCGTAATATTCAAAACAGGTGGCAACATCGTTAATGTCGTATTCGGCTTCGACGATGGGCTTGCCGGTGTTGCGGCATTCGAGTTCGGCGAGCGCTGGCAGGTTCTGGCGGACTTTGTCGGCTAGACGGAAGAGAATGCGCCCGCGCTCCTGAGCAGTCGTAGTTGTCCACGGCCCTTCGTCGAAGGCGGTCCTGGCAGCGGCAACTGCGAGGTTCACATCGTCGGCCGAGGCGTCGGAGACCTGGGCGATGACTTCCTCGGTCGAGGGATCGTACACGGGGAAGGTCTTCGCGGATTTGCTTGCGACCCACTCGCCATTGATAAACATCTGGTAAGTTTTCACGTCAGTCTTGACTCCGCCGGGCATAACATCCTCCACTAAATTTCAGCGCCTTTAGCTACGCTCAAGCGGGACCGGTACTGCGCCCGCCGCGAGCCGAATCTGCTGCGACGCTTTTCGCCGTCCGTAAACGAAAAAGAAAAATGCTGCCAGCCCCACGAAAAACAGCGTTCCGCCGAACATCCACACTTCGTATTGCCACAACGAAGAGATCTGCTGCGCCGGGAAAAATACCAGCGCGATGCCGAGGACCGTAGTCAGAAATCCGCTCAGCCCTGCAAGAAACATAGTGCCGCGGCTGTACTGACCTTTTGGAACCGGTTCCGTCACGGCGAACTTCACCAGCGCTCCGAAGGCGTAAACAAAGGGGACCAATTGCAACACAACAGCCAGGGAGAGAAGTTTCTGAAATACCTCGCTGACGCCGGCAGGGCTCATATACAAAAGTGGAAGCAACCCTAAAACGGCCATCAGCTTATCCCAGAACCACCAACCGAAGAAATTGCCGATCACCAATACAGCTGAGACAATGCCCTGCACAATCAATGCTGCATACGGCGTCGCATAGTGCGGGTGCACGTTTCCCAACCACGATGGCATGTAGGAATCGAGCCCCGCAACGAATGGGATGCGTGAGCAGCCACCGATCCACGCAGAGCCAATACCGGCGATCGAAAGGCTGAGCATGATGGCAAACGGAACGGAAATCCAACTCACTCCCACTCGTCCGGCCATGTGGCTGACCGCCTGGACGACTCCTTGAAGCACGTTCACGTTCTTACCCACCGCGATAAGGAGCGTGAGTGTTGCGCCGAGGTAAAGAGCGCCCGAGATCACGCCACCCCACGCGACTGCGCCGGGCAAAGTACGGCTTGGGTCTTGAATTTCGTCGCCCATAACAGAGGCAAGTTCGAGGCCGACAAGTCCGAAGCAGATCACGCCGAAAGAATTCAGGACGAACTTCGGATTGGCCGGGATTGCGAAATCCGCCGCTGTAAGCGTCGTACCGAAACGCGACCAGATCACCGCACCGAGCTCAATCAGCACGCCCGCAGCGACAAAAGTGCCGATTGCGCCGAGATTGTTGATCCACTTGCCTACGCCAAGTCCAAGAATATTGAACAGCGTGAGCAGCGCAAGGAGTGTGAGCGAGGTGATCGCAGCAAAAAGTTTATTGTCGGCCAGCCCCTGATGGCTCGGGCCGAGGATGTAAACCGACACGCCGACGAAATAAAGCATGACCGTCGGCACGTAGAGCATGTTGTTAGTCCAGTAGCACCAACCGGAGAGGAATCCGTGGAAGTCGCCGAAAACTTCCTTCGCCCAGAGATAGACGCCGCCCTCGCCGGGATAACGATGCGCGAGTTCGATTACGGCGATTCCCTGCGGCCAGAAGAAAAGAATAAGAGAGATGATCCAAAGCCAGACGGTGACGCCGCCGTTCGCCGCGATGGAGGGGACCACGTTTAGGTTGAACACGGCGACGACGAAAAGCAGAACAAGATCGCGACGCCCTAGGGCGCGGATCAGGTGTGGCTGGGCGGGTTGGGACGCTGTGGACAATATTCCTCAGAGCGCCGAGCTTCGCTCGGCCGGACAGCCGGGGGCGGCTGTCCCACATGGGTCTTGATGATGCATGCAGGGCGGGCGAGGGCGACCGCCCCGCACTTACAACTTCCTTGACTAGTGTGCGACCGCGACTGGTGCGGTACGCTCCTGCTGGGCCTTCGCCAGCGAGGCTGCGATGTCATCGAACGCAGCCAAGTGCCTGTCGATGTCGGCATCTGTGTGCTGTACTGAAATCGTCCATTGCTCGTCCCACCAATAAGGCTGCGCCATCACGCCGCGGTTGACCATGCCGAACCAGTAGTGCCGCCACAGATCGATGTCGACTGTGGTCCAGTCGCGGTAGTTGACGATTTCTTTCGAGTAGAGCATCAACGCGCCGTTCGCGCCGGCTTGCGCGATATAAGCCTGCAGGCCAACTTTGGCGATGGTCTTGCGATAGCCATCGGCGAGTTGCTTGCTCAACTTTTCGACGTGTACATAGTTGTCGCGCGTGAGAACTTCTCGGAAGGTTGCCAGTCCCGCAGCCATAGAGACCGGATTCGTATTGTAGGTGCCGCCGTGAAAAACCTTGTGCTGCGAGATGAGGTCCATCACCGACGGGTGCGCACCGAATGCCGCAAGCGGCAGGCCGCCGCCGATCGATTTAGCCAAGCAGATCATGTCCGGCATGACGCCGAAATATTCGCTGGCGCCGCCCCAGCACAGCTTGGCGCCAGTTTTCACTTCGTCGAAAATCAGCAACGCGCCATTTTTGTCACAGATGTCACGCAGGCCCTTCAGGAAACCGGGCTGTGGCATGCACAGGCCGACATTCATCAGAATCGGTTCGAGAATGATCGCTGCAATCTCTCCTGGATTCTCTTTGAAGCGCCGCTCGACGGTCGCAAGATTGTTGAAGGTCGCGATCTTCACGTTTTCGATTGCGGCTTTCGGAATACCTAAACCGCCCGGAACGGAAGTCGGGGCATTAATGTCGCCGAAGTCAGGAGCGTGCGGCTTTACGCTGACCAGTGCGCTGTCATGCAGCCCGTGGTATGCACCTTCAAACTTGACGATCTTGTCGCGTCCCGTGGCAGCGCGTGCCAACCGAACTGCGTGCATTGTGGCTTCGGTGCCGCTGTTTCCGAATCGGCACATCTCAACCGGAAAGCGGTTGCAGATTTCTTCCGCGAGTTCCCACTCCATGTCATGCGGCATGCCGAACATGGTGCCGGTGGAAAGGCGCTTTTCAACCGCCTTCATCACCGCAGGATGGCAATGCCCAGCCATCAGAGCGCCGAACGTCAGGTTGTGATCGATGTATTCGTTGCCGTCGAGGTCGCGGAACTTGCTGCCGCTGGCTTCTTTCACGAAGATCGGCCACGGGTCGTAGGCGCGATAATTGCTTGCCACGCCGAGTGGAATGCGTTTGAGATTTTTCTTGTGCGCTTCGGCGGATTTGGGCGTGCGCCGCTCGAAGGTCGAGAGTTCTTTCTGCAGATCGGGGTACATCGGGTTCTCCATGAAAACTCAAGCCCGCAAGACATTTCGATAGATCAGCGGGCCATTAGATTACCGGACGGTTGCAGCCGCCCGGGTATATAGACATTTTAGAACGAGACCTTCAACGCAACCTGAATCTGTCGTGGATCGCGCGTGTGCGATATCCGCCCGAAAAGCGTACCGTCGCTGAAGTTGCCATCAGGGTTCAGGAACTGTGCGTGATTGAATATGTTGAAGAACTCTGCTCGAAACTCGGTATGAATCCTTTCGCCAATTTCAGTACCCTTCTGCACCGACATGTCAAAGTTGTTGATGCCCGGTCCACAGCAGATCGATCGCGGACCTCCCAATGATCCCAGAGCCGGGTCTTGAATATTGCAGCCTGCCGAATTGGCTCCCCCTGTCGTCGCGCCGCCAACAGGTTGGCAAAAATAATAGGCATTGTTGGACCTTGGATTTACAAAGTGCACAGGACCAACCTCAACCGGGCGTCCCGGAGCCTCGAAGCCGCTGGTGTCATTCTCGAGTTCCTGATCATCGATCGTCAGCATCCGAATCGGGAATCCGGATTGGAAGCTGGTAATGCCGGAAAGAGCCCAGCCATTTAGCACCTTTCCCTTCGCGCCATCGTACTTCGGAATCTGCGGCTCCCAAAGATAACTGATCACCAAACGGTGACGAGCGTCATACAACGACAACCCCCGGTTGCAGCCGAAGCTGTTCAGTACTCCGTTGCAGATGGGCTTGAGCGCATTTTCAAAACTGGAGGCGTCGTCAATGGATTTGCTGTAGGTGTAGGCAATCTCGAACTGCAACCCATTCGACATCCGCCGTTCCAGCGAGGCTTGAAACGAGTTGTAATTCGAGTTCGCAATCGTATCTTGCGCGAAAATGCTGCTGAAGACGGGGATTCCGTCGGCAGGGCAACCCACACCCGTTGTCGGTACACAAGTGGGCGAAGAATACGGCCGCAACCCGACCAGCGTAATCGCGGTCGGATTTGGCCCGGTAACGATGGGCTGCGGTCCGTAAGGAAGATGTAATGTTACTCCCGCAGGAATCTCATTTGCCGCAATACTGAAGGAACTGTCTCCAAAAAAGGGCCCGCAGGCAAGGGTCCCATCGCCTGTCAGGTTAGAGATATTCTGCAGGTCCAGACAGGTCTGTGCGTTCGACGGGCTGAGATCGTGAGTCGCCAGCAGCCGATGTCCTTGCGATCCTACGTAGCCGACCGAGAGCACAGTATTCCTGAACAACTCGCGTTCGATGCCGAAGTTGTATTGCTCGGTGTACTGCGACCGAAGGTGGGGCTGTAACTCTCCAAACATCAAGATCGGACGAAAGATCGACCAGTCAAAAGGAGTACCGCGAGGAGGATCCAGAATAGAACCAAAGGGGTTCGGCAGCACTCCATTGCCGCCGCTGGCTCCGCTCCCCTGGCAAGGACCGCTGAGGGGAGGCGTGGCGCAACTCTGCAATACGAATGGCGTGTTGAAAAACCCTTCCGTGATTGTCGTGCTGCCGCCGAATGGCGGTTCCGCCTGGAATTGTTCCAGCACCAACTGCTCAATCGGATTGTAGAAAAGTCCAAATCCGCCACGAATAGTCATCTTGCCATCTTTTCGTGGGTCCCACGCAACGCCGATACGCGGGGCAAAGGACTTATAGTAGGGCTTCGTCAACCCCTTGGGGACTCCGGGATCTCCCGGAACCACCAAACCGACTGGGCAGTTTCCTACTGGGGTGACACTGCAGTCATAGACACTGCTAGTCTGACCCGGCCGGAAAGTCTGATATCGGCCGCGTGCATCATAAAAAGGCTGGTTATACTCCCAGCGCAGGCCGTAGTTCAGAGTTATATTCGGCTTAACCTTCCAACTGTCCTGGGCGAACAAATAGAATGCGTTCCCGCGCACATCTTCTGAGTTGGTGGAACCCATCAGGTCTGTATCGGGCAATCCCATAAGGTAGTTGGGAAAGAGATTGGTTGTCCCGTCGCTATTGCGCACTGCGGCGAAGTCGTTCAATCCGCCGCCAGAGTATGTGTAGTCTCCCTGCGGCGAGAAGTACAACGTCTGAAAGAAGCGCTGATTCCGCATGTCGACGCCAAACTTCATCGTGTGATTGCCCTTCACCTTGGTGAAGTTATCGGAAAATTGATAGGTGTTGCCAATCTGCGGCAATTCACCCTCGAAGTCGTTACCGATCGAGAAACCGCCCGCGACGCTGATGTCAGGCGCACCTTCATGCTGCGGCCCAAGTCCCGGCGTAATACCAATCTTGGGATTCGGAATGATGACACTCGGCGTGTCGGTGGTGCCTGTAAAGCAAAGGTTGTTGCCGCTACTGTCGACGACCGGTGGATTGCAAGAATTCACGACTAGGTGGTGGTTCTGAGGAGATAGAAAAGTGCCCTGACCTTCCCGGAAATAAGTGATGCGCGCTTCATTGACGATCGAGTTGCTCACAGTCCAGGTATGACTGATATTCCACTGCTGCGACCGCGTCTTATTGAGGTCGCCGAAACCCGGCAATAGGTTAGTGAACTCCGCCTGAAATTTGGTAAACGGGTCCGCTTCGTAAGAATCGTTGAAGTAGTAGTAGATACTTAAGTTCTGGTGATCGTTGATGTGGTGATCCACCTTAACGGTGAACTGATTCCCGTGCTGCTGGGAGTTCGGAATCGATTGAAAGATAGAGTTCGGGGCGTTCGGTAATGGGACATATTGGCTCAAAAGATTGAATGCAACTGGGTCAAAACAGACGGTGGGGATCTGATTATTTGGGAATACCCCTCCGGCCCCACCCCAAGCCACTCCTGTCCCAATCGTCCCTCCGACGTTCGCGATTGCAGTCGCGCATCCCGGGCGGTTTTGCAGGATCGACGCCACTGCATTGTCAGTAAGAGTTCCTCCGAATGGCGACTGCGAGAAATCTCCACTCCGCTCGGCAGCCGTTGGAACCACAGTCGGGTCGCCAACAATACCCTGTACCACCCGGCGCCCTTCATAAGAGGCAAAAAAGAACGTACGGTCTTTCTTGATCGCACCGCCAAAAGTTCCTCCGAATTGGTTCTGTTTGTTGTCCGGTATGGCTGGGTCCAGGTACCCCTTCGAATCGAGCGCCTTGTTGCGGAAGAATTCGTACACGCTACCGTGCCATTGATTCGTACCTGACTTCGTCACGACGTTGATGACGGCACCGGAGTTGCGGCCGTATTCGGCGTCGAAAGTATTGGAAAGCACGCGGAACTCGGAAATGCTGTCTGGCGAAGGCTGGATGGCCGGCCCGTTCACGAACAGATCATTACCATCGCCTCCGTTCACGCTGAAATTATTGGAGCGGCCACGGCCGCCGTTGACTGAGACCGCACCGGCTGTGTTGCTCCCATAGAACAGGTCGGAGCCACCGACACCCTGCACACCGGGCTGCAATTGAAGTAGCTGATAGGTATCGCGGGAGTTCAGTGGCAACTGCGAAACCTGTTTGGAATCCATCACCGCGCCGAGTTGCGTACTGGTAGTGTCAACGATGGGAGCTTCGGAGCTGACATCGACCGTCTCCTGCGCCTGCCCAATCTGCAAGACGGAATTCACGGTCACGACCTGGTTGAGATCGACATTCACCCCACGCTGAACATTCTTCTTGAAGCCCATAAGATCGAATTCCATCCGATAACTTCCGACGGGTACCTGCGGAAAAACGTAATCGCCGCTTTCATTCGTTTTTGTGTCGGCGACGACTCCAGTGGCTTCGTTCGTGAGGCTAACTTTCACATTGGCAAGAACGGCTCCGGTCGGATCTGCGATGCGGCCAAGCAAGCGGCCGCCGGTGCTTTGTGCAGAAAGGAAGGTGGGGATCAACAGGCAGATCGCAACTGCCAGACAACATGCGCAACGGGTTCGCAGTGACGGCATGGAACCTCCGGGGCTCTCGGGGAGATTTTTCGGTTTCCGGTGAAAACGACAGCTTGTATCTAACTTACTTGTAAGCAGCGACAACCTTGCTATAATCCCGCAAGGTTAGAGAAGAGAGGCGGGAGCTGTCAAGGAGAAAAAAAGCGTTCCCCTGCATAGAAATTTCTTATCCGCCGTTCCAACCGATTCGCGAGACCGTGATGAAGCCAAGCGACGAACCTTATCTGAAAATCGGGGATGTAGCCAAGAAGGTGGGGGTATCGCCGTCGGTCATACGCTCGTGGGAAAACCTGGGATTGGCGCGCCCTCGACGTACACAGAGTAAGTATCGGCTGTACTCTTCCGACGATGTGAAATTGCTGAAGCGCGCCCGCTTTCTACGCAAGGTACGCGGGCTGAATGCCGCCGCAATCGTGCAGTTGCTCAAGCGCGAAGGACGCGTGCATCCTCCGAGCGACGGAAAAGCGGGCGTGATTGGAGCGCACCTGCGCCAATTGCGAGCTCGTCGAAAACTTTCGCTGGCCCAGGTCGCGCGGGCAGTCGGCATCTCGGTTGGATTTCTCAGCGCGCTTGAACGCTCGCAGATGAGCGGTTCGGTCGGAACGTTGCGCAAACTGGCGCGGTTCTACCAAACCAACATTCTCGACTTCTTTGATGCGAATGGAACCGCTAGCCGGCAAGTCCGGCCCGCCGAACGCAAGGTTTTGGAAGCCGGCGAGGGCGTCCGCATGGAATTGCTGGCGTGGGGCAATGCTGTGATGGAGCCGCATTTATTTCGCATCGCGCCAGAGGCAGGCAGCGGAGATCCCTACACACACGATGGCGAAGAGTTCATTTATGTGCTTCGCGGGGACCTTTCCATCACAGTCGGTGGCGAGGAATATCGTTTGAAACCCGGCGACAGTTTCTATTTCGAAAGCGCGACCCCGCATCGCTGGAAAAATCCGGGGCGCAAGGAAACCTTGTTATTGTGGGTGAACACGCCGCCGACATTTTGAGACCGACGGCGGACACGCTTGGAGGAAACATGTATTGGCTACGAAGAGTGCGGCTACTGGCTCTGCTGGCCTCGCTCGTATTCGTGGGTTCGTGTGCAAAGAAAACATCAACGCTGAATCTATTGGTATGGGAAGGCTACGCTGATCCGTCCTTCGTGCAGGCGTTTGAAGAACAGAACCATTGCAAGGTCACGGCCTCGTACATGGGGTCGAGTGATGAACTCGTGGCCAAACTGCGCGGCGGCAGCGCGGGCAACTACGACGTCATCTCGCCCTCCAGCGATGTTGCCACATCCATCGCCTCTGCTGGGCTGGCAGCGCCGCTTGATCTTTCGCAGATTCCGAGCTATGGCCAGCTTTCTGCGCAGTTGACTTCGCTGCCACTCGTGCGCGTCAAGGGCCAGGTCTACGGTGTGCCGTTCATGTGGGGCCCGGACCCGATTATTTATGACACGACTGTATTCCCCAAACCTCCGGACTCCTGGAATGTAATGTGGGATCCGAAATATAAGGGGAAGATTTCGGTGTGGGACGATCTTTCAACCGTCTATATGGCGGCACAAGTGCTCGGCTACGATAAGCCCGATCCGTCGCAACTCTATAACCTAACCGACGAGCAACTGGACGTAGTGAAAAAGAAACTGCTGGAGTTGAAACCGAACATCCGCAAAATCTGGTCCACGGGCGGTGAGCTGACGAATCTTTTTCAAAGCCACGAAATCGTAATCGCGATGGGCTGGCCTCTGAATACTGCCGATTTGAAGAAGGCGAATTTTCCTGTCGGCGAGACGATTCCTAAGGAGAACACCACGGGCTGGATCGATCACCTGATGATCACTGCCGGCAGCGAGAACAAGGAGTTGGCGCACAAATTTCTGGAATACATGGTGGAAGCCAAAACGCAGAAGCAGGTCACCGACAAGACGCATTACGTTCCGGCCAATCCACAGGCTGGTCAATTCATGACGCCGGACGAGGTCAAGACGCTTCACCTCGACGATGTGGACGGCTATCAGAAGCACATTTATTTCTGGCAGAATGTGCCGCGACGCCAGAAATACACGGAAATCTGGAACGAAGTGAAGGCTGCGCAATAGGCTATCACCAAAAAACATCATGGCTTCTCTGAACGCTCCCGCTGGCGCGGTGATTGCCAATCCGCAATCGGCTGCGAAACCGACGCTGCTCAGCATTCGCAATGTGGCCAAAACTTTCGGCCGCAATGTTGTGCTGCGGAACATTTCATTAGAAATTGCCGAGGGAGAATTTCTCACCATCCTCGGCGAAAGCGGATCGGGCAAGACCACGCTGCTGCGCATCATCGCAGGCTTTGAGACTGCGACCTCTGGCGAGTTGTGGATGGGCACAAAACGGCTCGACGATAAGCCTCCGTACCGACGCCCTGTCAATACTGTGTTCCAGCACTACGCGTTGTTTCCTCACCTGACAGTCGAGCAAAACGTGGGATACGGCCTGCGCGTGGCTAAACGCCCAGAGGCAGAGATCGCGCAACGGGTCGCCGAAACGCTCGACAAAGTCAAGATGGCGGCACATGCGAAAAAGAAGCCGTCAAAGATCAGTGGTGGCCAGCAGCAGCGTGTCGCTCTGGCGCGCGCGCTAGTAAACCGGCCAAAACTGCTATTGCTAGACGAGCCCCTTTCCGCGCTAGATGCCAACTTGCGCCGACAAATGCAAGTCGAGTTGAAATCACTGCAGCGCGAAGTCGGCATCGCTTTCGTCTTTGTCACACACGATCAGGAAGAAGCCATGGTCATGTCGGACCGCATCGCTCTGCTGCGTTCCGGAGAACTCGAGCAAGTGGCAGCTCCGCGCGAAATTTATAGCCGTCCGGCGACGGCATACGTGGCACAGTTCATCGGCCATACGAACCTGCTGAAGGGTGAAGTGCAGGACGGTGTGGTGCGGTGTCGCACTCTTTCATGGAGGACTTCACTGCCCAATGGCCCGGCATTATTTTCTGTACGGCCCGAGCAGATTCGTCTAGCCAGCGGCACTCCTGGTGTAGTTCGCGTTCAAGGCCGCGTCTTACAACATGCATTCCACGGTGCAACGGAATTGATTCGCGTCGAGTGTAAGGACGGACTGGTTTTGGTCATTAGAACTGCGAGCGGCAACGTGCCGAAAACTGAGGTCGAACTGGAATTCGATCCTGCGGATGCGGTTGTCGTGTCCGAGTCTCCAGAAAGAATCTAGTGTTCTCTCGCACCTACAAGATCGTCGTGACCGTGCCGCCTCTGGCGTGGGTTACGATGTTTCTGCTCGTACCGTATCTGCTGATGTTCTGCTACAGCTTCTGGTCGGTGTCTTCTTTGCAGACCATCATCCACTCATGGAATCTCGACAACTATAAAGAACTGTTGCAGAAACCGCTCTACTGGCAGACATTGCTACGCTCTATGTGGATTGCGGCGCGCGTTACGCTTTTTTCCCTTTTGCTCGGATATCCGCTGGCGTATTTTCTGTCGTTCTACGCCGGCAGGCGCAAAGACTTGCTCTATCAAATGGTGATCATCCCTTTGTGGGTCAGCTACCTGGTTCGTGCCTATGCATGGAAAACGATTCTCGGCTCCGACGGTGTGCTCAACACGCTGCTACAGTATGTACATCTCACCAGCCATCCGCTGGATTTTCTGCTCTACAGTCCCTTTGCGGTCGTGCTGACGCTTACTCATATTTACACGCCTTTCACGATCTTGCCGATCTACGCTGCGCTGGAACACATTCCACGGAATCTGGTGGAAGCATCGCATGACCTGGGCGCAACGCCAGCGCAAACATTTTGGAAAGTGATCTTTCCGCTGTCGATTCCTGGTGTGCTAGCCGGAGCGACGTTCGCCTTTGTGCTAAGCCTGGGAGATTTCCTCGCTCCGCTGCTGCTTGGCGGACCGAGCGGAATCATGATCTCGAACATCGTGGTCAGCCTGTTCGGAGCGGCATACAACTGGCCGCTGGGCGCGGCCATTTCGCTTGGGATGCTCGTACTGGTCGTAAGCCTGCTCGTTTCCTCCGAGCGGCTGGAAAAGAAATGGAGCTTCTCATGAGCGGCAGCGCGACGAATGTTCCGCGTTCCCGTTGGCTGATCTTTCACGCATCTGCCGTCTTTGCATTTCTCTACCTTCCCATCGCTGTTCTCATTCTTTATTCGTTCAACGGAGAGGGCGTCGGCGGATTTCCCCCACACCACCTGACGCTTGGGTGGTATCGAACCTTGTTTAGCGATGGGCCTATCTGGGATTCAGTCTTGAACAGCCTGGAAGTCGCCCTGGCAGCAATGGCAATCTCGCTGACATTTGGCGTGCCCGCGGCGCTGGCACTTGATCGCGCTAATTTTCCCGGCAAAGCTGCCTTTCGTCGTCTGGTGCTGCTGCCGCTCATTCTGCCCGGCATCATTACCGGCCTTTCACTACTCATGCTCTTCAATCTGATGAGCATCAAGCTCAGCCTGCTGACGATCACACTCGGCCACGGGACAGCGTTGATCTCGGTAGCGACCACGGAAGTTTTCGCCGGCCTGCAAAAGCTGGATCGCGCGCAGGAGGAAGCGTCGCTCGATCTCGGCGCCAACTACTGGCAGACCTTCTGGCGCGTGACAGTGCCGAATCTGAAATTGCCGATCATCGGCGCGGCGCTGCTGATCTTCACGCTGTCGATGGACGAGATTGCGGTCAGCTTCTTCCTCATCGGCCGCGATAACACGCTGCCGCTCGAAATTTGGGGACGCCTCCGCCGCGGCATCACACCAGAGATCAACGCGGTGTCGACCATCATCTTTGTGTTTTCCTTAGTGACGATTGTGGTCTGGTATCGGCTGCGCGTGAGAGCGGAAGGCGGTACGGAAGTTGGGCCCGAGATTCCCGAAACCACCATGCAACCGCCACGCTAGATTTGTTGTTCATCCCACCAGTCTTCATTGTTTCATCTCCCGCATAGTAAAGTGGTATCAGGCACATTTTCTGGAAGGATTCCCTTGAGTTCAGGTATTCGCAACATCGCCATCATCGCGCACGTGGACCACGGCAAGACCACGCTGGTTGACGCCATGCTGCAACAAAGCGGCACATTCCGCTCCAACGAGCATCACGTCGAGCGCGTGATGGATTCCAACGAACTGGAGCGCGAGCGCGGCATCACGATTCTGGCCAAAAACACGGCGATTTTCTATCACGACGTGAAAATCAATATTGTCGATACGCCCGGCCACAGCGACTTTGGCGGAGAAGTCGAGCGCGCGCTGAAAATGGTCGACGGCGTCATGCTGCTCGTCGATGCCAGCGAAGGACCGCTGCCGCAAACACGCTACGTACTGGGCAAGGCGCTTGAAGCCAAGCTGCCGCCGATCGTCGTCATCAATAAGATTGACCGTTCTGACGCCCGCCCGCAGGAAGTGCTCAACGAAATCTACGATCTCTTTATTGATCTCGACGCCAAAGAGGAGCAGTTGGATTTTCCCGTTCTCTACACCAACGCCAAGATTGGCACTGCCTCAGACAACATTAAAGGCGGCGGAGAAGATTTGCGGCCTCTGTTCGACGCGATTATCAAGACTATTCCGCCGCCAAAGGGCGACCTAGCCGGCACGCTGCAGATTTTGGTCGCGAATCTCGACTACAGCGATTATCTCGGGCGCTTGGCAATCGCACGTGTCTTCAACGGCAAGATGTTTACGGGTGAAGAAGTCGCTATCGCCAAGCTCGACGGCACGCTGCATAAAACAAAAATCACGAAACTGTTTTCCTTTGCTGGCCTGAAGCGAACCGACATCACTGAAACCGAACTCGGCGACATCGTTGCCGTCGCCGGCGTGGAAGGAATCACAATCGGCGAAACGATTACTGACGCGGAAAATCCCTCGCCCCTGCCCCACATCGCGATCGACGAACCAACGATCGCGATGCTGTTCACGATCAATACTTCGCCATTCGCCGGCAAAGACGGTACGTACGTTACTTCGAGAAATCTCCGCGAACGACTTGATAAAGAGCTGCTAACCAACGTTTCCCTGCGCGTCGAAGACACAGGCTCGACTGATTCCTTCAAGGTGCTGGGACGCGGCGAACTACAGCTTTCCATTCTGATTGAAATGATGCGGCGCGAAGGCTATGAACTCATGGTCGGCAAACCGGAGATCGTCACCAAACGAATCGATGGCAAGCTGATGGAGCCGGTCGAGCACCTCACCGTCGATGTGCCCGAAGAATTCGTCGGCGTCGTGATGGAACAACTCGGCTCCCGTAAAGGCGAAGTCACGAATATGCACAATCACGGCTACGGCCGTGTGCGCATCGAGTTCCGCGTGCCCAGCCGCGGACTGATCGGACTGCGCAGCCAGTTACTCACCGACACGCGCGGCACTATCGTTATGAATTCGCTGTTCGATGGATACACGGAATGGCAAGGTGAAATTCCGCACCGGCTCACGGGCGCCTTGATCGCCGACCGGCCCGGAGTTTCTACAGCTTATGCGTTATGGGGTCTGCAAGAACGCGGCGAGCTTTTCGTCGGGCCTGGCGTTGACTTGTACGAAGGCATGATCGTCGGCGAAAACGCGAAAGACAACGATCTCGACGTGAACGCCGTTCGCGAGAAGAAGCTCACGAACATGCGAGCTTCGACTGCCGATGAAGCGATCCGCCTCGTTCCCTTCCGCGCGCTCAACCTGGAGCAGGCCATCGAGTTCATTGCTGATGACGAATTTGTAGAAGTCACACCTAAATCGCTACGCTTGCGCAAAAAGGTCTTGCAGGCCAACAGACGAAAAAAGAGCGCATTGGCGGCTGTGGAAGAATCGTGAGTAAGCACCGCACATCCACGCAAGAAACGAAAAGAACTGGGCCGCCTTTGCGCATGTTCCTTATCCCTTGCAGCTGTGGTACCACTTTTGCCGTAGCCGAAAAATACGATCATTGCGGCACCGCATGGAGCCGCTATCTCACCTGCCCCGGCTGCGGCAAAAAGCACGACCCCAAAAACCGCCTGCTGCAAATGGGATTTCATCGCGAGGGCTATTGGAAGGTTGACAAGTGCTGAAAAGCCGTTGTCTCGGTTTATTGACAAGCTATTCTGGATTTACCTGCTATACTGCTCGCCGCAATTGACTGTTCGCCAGCTCCGGTAACGATTTTCAGGAACGGCTCTACCGACCTGCCAAGTCCGCCGAACTAAGCTCGCACTCCGACAGCTCAATGCAGGGGCAGACGCGTGAAGAATATTTTTGTAGGGAATCTCAGCTTTAACACCAACGAAGATGAATTGCGCCAGGCTTTCGAAGCCTACGGACAGGTGGATCGGGTGAGCATCATGACTGACCGGGACACCGGCCGGTCGCGTGGCTTCGGATTCGTCGAGATGGCCAACAGTGAAGATGGTGAGAAGGCGATCGCGGCCTTGAACGGTTCGCAGGTCGGCGGACGCACCATCAATGTCAACGAAGCGCGGCCCAAAACTGAACGCGCCGGAGGCGGTGGGGGCGGCGGAGGCCGCGGTCACGATCGTGGAGATCGCGGCGGCCGCGGTGGTGGCGGAAGGCGCGATCGCTGGTAATTGTCATCTATCCCTACCGGAACAAGCAGTTTCATACCGGCGCACTTGCATGATCCGCGCCAGTAAAACAGGCTGCCTCAAAATAAGCGCTCCATCTTCACGCGGGACAAGCTGATTAGCTGTTGCTACCAATCTATTCCAGACACTGCTTGCCCGCTGCTCGTGTTGAATCGGAAATCTTTCATCTCCGGACCTGACAAGCGGCCATAATTTACAAGGACATAGCCGCTCCATCCCACCCGCGGGTCCACTTTGCCCGCCCTGATGTAACTTAATTTTTTATCGGACTGAAGCTGCTGTCGATTTGCACCTCTCTCAATCGATTTACGAGTGAATCAGCGAAAATGCCATCCGGAGGAAACGAATGAAGTACCTGTGCATGGTCATCATTGACGAAAAGAAACTCGACGCTCTATCCCCCGTAGATTCCCAGGCTTTGGACGACGAGAGCATCGCCCACGATCAGATTCTTCGGGAAAAGGGCCATCTCCTGGCGGCTCAAGCGCTTGAACCGGTACGAACGGCGGTCACGGTCCGCGTGCAAAAGGGCAAACCCCTTGTAACCGACGGGCCCTTTGCGGAGACCCGTGAGCAAATCGGCGGCTTCCTTCTTATCGAAGCCAAAGATATGAAAGAAGCGATCCAGATCGCCTCGACGGTCCCGGCGCTCCGTCTAGGAGGTATCGAAATCCGACCCGTCAAAGAACTGACTTCGAGTAAAGATCGGGAGAAGCGGAAATAGGAGGAACATATGTGCCCAGAGTGCATTCCCGCTGTCACGATGACCATGGCCGGCGCAGGCTCCATCGGATCAGTAGCCCTGCTGTTTTTGAGAAAGCTGATTCGCGCCATTTGCACGAAAACATCCCATCTGAAATTCAAAGGAGAATATTCGTCATGACAATGACAACCAGCACCGCTGAATCCGTTAAAGTCGCAACGCGCGAAGAGTGGCTGCGAGCGCGCAAGGAATTGCTCACACGTGAAAAGCAATTGACGCGCCAGCGTGATGAAGTCGATCGGCTGCGGCGCGAACTGCCTTGGGTCCGCGTGGAGAAAAACTACGTTTTCGATGGTCCCGGAGGTAAAGAGACCCTAGCAGATCTTTTTACCGGCCGCTCACAACTAATCGTCTCTCACTTCATGTTCGGCCCGGACTGGAAAGAAGGCTGCGTGGGTTGCTCATTCCGGTCCGATCACGTAGACGGCACGCTCGTGCATCTTGAGCATCACGATGTTTCTTTCGTCACCGTCTCAAGGGCATCGTTGAATGAAATCAAGGGATTCCAGGAACGGATGGGGTGGCGCTTCAAGTGGGTGTCGTCTTACAACACTGACTTCAACTACGACTACGGTGTCTCGTTCACCCCAGACCAGATTGCGACCGGCAAGGTGGAATATAACTACGAACTCCGCGATTTCCTCAGCGAAGAACTGTCTGGCCTCAGCATATTTTGCAAGGATCAGTCGGGCGACATCTTCCACACCTACTCCACCTATGGACGCGGGGATGAAATGGTGGACACGACCTACATGTATCTCGATCTCACACCGAAGGGCCGTAACGAGACCGGCCCACGCCATAATCTGACGGACTGGGTCCGGCACCACGACCGCTACGATGCTGCCGGATCAGTGGATCCGCGTGGACGTTATGTCGCTGGCCAATCCTCCGAATCTTCCTGCAAATGTGAGGACTGAGTACGAACGCGAAAAGTGTGCGAAATGGAAAGAGCGACCGTGAGGGACAAGCGTCGCATCTTGCGAGCACTATCCCATGGCCGCTCTGATGATTTCTTTCAAAAACATCCTAGTTATTCCGCCGCCTTAACAAAATCCGGTAATTACCGTAGGGTTACGGAAAACCCGCTCTGCTGATCACAAGCGCAGGTCTTCATCATCCACGCTCAACTCAGACCGTGTAGCGTTTCATAGCGTGGGCACAAAGCTACGGTACGGTATACGGAGAAAGGTATAATGAGCACAATGCGCCCGTAGCTCAGCTGGATAGAGCGGTTGCCTCCGGAGCAACAGGCCGGGAGTTCGAATCTCTCCGGGCGCACCAGTTTTCCCTGCCATCGTCGCTGCGCCGACCTGATAACGTATCCTTTACGGCGAATGAACTACGACGCAATTCTGGTTGTCTCGTTCGGCGGCCCGGAATCTCGCGAAGATGTAATTCCCTTCCTCGAAACTGTGCTGCGCGGTAGAAATGTTCCGCGCGAGCGAATGCTGGCCGTGGCCGAACACTACTATCACTTTGACGGCAAGAGTCCCATCAACCAGCAGACTCGCGAACTGATTTCGGCACTTGAAACCGAACTCCTACAGAATGGTTTGACACTGCCCGTGTATTGGGGAAATCGCAACTGGCATCCTTTGCTCGCAGATACGCTGCGAAAAATGCAGCAGGATGGTATTCAGCACGCACTCGCTTTTGTGACATCAGCTTACAGTTCCTATTCGAGTTGCCGGCAGTATCGGGAAGACATCATTCGAGCGCAGAATGCAGTTGGACCGGGCGCGCCTGAGATCGACAAGCTGCGGCCATTCTTCAATCATCCGGGATTCATCAAAGCTATCGAAGATCGGCTGCGTGACGCGCTCGTTCAGGTTCCGGAGTCAGCGCGAAAAAATGTTCAAGTCATTTACACGGCGCACAGCATTCCGCTCTCGATGGCCAATACATCCGACTACGTTCGTCAGCTAGAAGAAGTCAGAAAGCTCGTCTCTGCCAGATTGGGCATCACCCACGACGCGCTCGTCTATCAAAGTCGTAGCGGCGCTCCCGGACAGCCTTGGCTTGAACCTGACGTTCTCGATTATCTACGCGAAGTCAAGTCGCAAAATCTGGCGAACGCAGTTGTGATCGCGCCGATCGGTTTTATCTCTGACCATATGGAAGTTCTATACGATCTCGACGTCGAAGCTCGCCAGCTTTGTGATTCTCTTAATTTACCGATGGTGCGGGCGAAGACGGTGGGAGTGCATCCACGGTTCATTGCGATGATTCGGGAATTGATTCAGGAGCGGATATCTCCCGGGACTGAAAGGCTAGCGCTGGGATCACTCGGACCACGGTCAGACACTTGCGCTGATAACTGCTGCCCAGCTCCACAGAGGCCGATGCGGCCTACGATAGCGGAAGTCAAAGCAGAATAAGTTTTTTTTTAGAAAAATGACGACGAACTAACGCACCGGAACTGGCACCTTGGGAGCTTCGTAGTCTGTGGCTTTGGGGCTGCCCGCAACTTCTCGCATAGTATTCAGAATAATCTGCACCACAGATTCGTTGCCGACAGCCGTGTTCAACATCAGATGATAGAGGGACCGAGTCGGCCAGTCGGCGTTGAAATAGTGCTTGATGTAAGCCACGCGCTCACGATCAACGGAATCGACCAAATCCTCGGCTTCTTCTTCGCTATGGCGCTCCGCCATCGTGCGGCGGATCTTTTCTGCGCGGGGAGCATAGAGAAACACATGGAAAACGTCGGGATTCGCTCGTAAAAAATACGGTGCGCCGCGTCCGACGATCACCGCATTCTCTTCCCTCGCGATCTTATCCATCACACCCTGCATCATCGACATCATGCAGTCGGTATCGAAAATCTGATTTCCCAGGGGAGAGCTTCGCTCGTAACTGCCGCGCCAGAACGACTTAGCGAGCCGGTGCAGACGACTATCCATGCGCTCATCGCAGCGCATGACGGCGGAACAATCAACATTGGCGAGGCGGGCAATTTCTTCGGTGAGCAGGTGATCCCAGAGCTTCCAGCCAAGGTGGTCGGCGAGTTGGGCAGCGATGTTGGCGCCGCCGCAGCCGTATTCGCGCTCAATTGCAATAACGCGAAACATATCTACGTTAGTGTACTGCCATTCCACCGCCCGGTTTCGATTTTTTAATCAGAAAGGCCATTGGAACCATGAGCAGGATCGCCACGCCCAGAAACCAGAAGCAATCGACATAGGCCAGCATCGAGGCCTGGCGCTCGACGGCTCCTTGAATCAGCGCCCACGGCACGGGAGACGTACCCGCCGGCCCTCCGCCATGCGATTGCACCATCTGCCCTAAAGCCTTGAGCCGGGCTTGCAATGCCTGATTGCTGCCACTCAGATGGCTCGACAAATTCGTCAGGTGTACCTGGGATCTTCGGTCGAGCATCGTAGTCACTACTGAAATTCCTACACTGCCACCGATGTTGCGCGCCAGGTTCATCAGGCCCGACGCGGCATTATTCTTTTCGCGCGGCAGAAATGCATACGCAGCCGTGTTGATCGGCACGAAAAGAAAAGCCATTCCGGCTGCCTGCACCATACGCGCAATGGCCAGGGTACGGAAATCTATGTCCAGATCGAAATTGGTCATGTGGAACAGCGAGACCGAGAGCACGACGAGACCAAACAGGAGCAACCACCGCGGCGTGTAGCGCGAAAGCAGAAACCCGACCAGCGGCAGTAAGAGGATAATCACAAAGCCGCCCGGCATCAGCGCCAGGCCTGCTTGCTGCGCCGTATATCCAAGCATCGTCTGCGAAAACAGAGGCAGGAGCAGCGTGCTCCCCAGTAAGGCAAAGCCGAGCATGAACATGAGCATGTTCGATATGCCGAACGTGCGGTCGCGAAACAGATGCAGATCAATAATCGGATCCTTGTGATGCCATTCCCAGAAGAAGACGAAAATCAGCGCCGCCGCTGCAATCAGCGACATTGCCACGATGAAGTGCGATTCGAACCAGTCATCGCGCTGCCCTTTGTCGAGGACCACCTGCAGTGTGCCAAGGCCCAGAGCGACAAAACCCAGTCCGATGTAATCAATCTTGGTCTCACTGAGCTTGCGACGCCGGAAGTAGGGCGGATCTTGAATCAGCCGGGTAGTCAGAAGAACGGAAATGATCCCGACGGGAATGTTGATGAAGAAAATCCATCGCCAACTAAAATTGTCGGTAATCCATCCGCCCAGCGTGGGTCCAATTGCGGGAGCCGTCACAACAGCCATGCCGTAAACGGCAAATGCCATACCACGTTTGGCAGGCGGAAACGTGTCGGCAAGAATGGCCTGTTCGCTAGGCTGCAAACCGCCGCCGCCGGCTCCTTGCAAAATGCGGCAAATAATGAGCGTCGCCAGATTTGGCGCGAGCCCGCACAGGAACGAACTCACCGTAAATAGCACGACACAACCCATGTAGAAATTCTTTCGTCCGATGATGGACGATAACCACCCGCTGAGCGGCAGGACAATTGCATTCGAGACGAGATAGGAGGTCAGGACCCAGGTGCTCTCGTCCTGTCCGGCAGAAAGGCTGCCGGCAATATGCGGCAACGCTACGTTGGCGATGGAAGTGTCGAGTACCTCCATGAATGTCGCCAATGTGACGGTGACAGCGATGATCCACGGATTGACGGCAGGACGCCAGGCATCCGCCTGATCGAAGGTGGTTGCGCCTGCACTCATTCTCGAATCCAGATTTTGGGCGTAACCGACATGCCGGGACGCAACTGATGATCGTCGTTGGAACCCTTGTCGAGCACTATCTTCACTGGAATGCGTTGCACCACTTTGACGTAGTTGCCGGTCGCGTTCTCCGGCGGCAACAGGCTGAATCGTGCGCCGCTCGCGCCAGCCACGCTGTCGACTTTGCCGTTATATTTCCGGCCGTTGGCATCGACTTCTATACTGACGCGCTGGCCTGCTTTCATGTTTCGGAGTTGAGTTTCCTTGTAGTTTGCGGTGATCCACACATCGTCGAGGTTGATGACCTTCAGCAGTTCCTGGCCAGGAGCGACGTTTTGCCCAACTTCCACTGTACGATCGCTGACGATACCGTTCACTGGAGCAATAATTTTCGTGTATTGCAGGTTCAACGCAGCCTGATCGAGGTCAGCTTTCTTTTGCTGCGTCTGCGCCAGAGCCGATGCCGCCCGGGCACGAATCACCTCCATTTGCCGAGGCGCGGTGTTGGCGTAGCTCTGGTTTGCTTGTGCCTGAACCAGTTTGCCCTGCGCTTGTGTCACCTGCTGCTGTGCCGCGTCAGCGCTGGCGCGAGCAGCTTCGACCGAGGCTGCACTCGCCTTCGCGGCTGCAATAGCAGTGTCATATTGCTGCTGAGAAATTTCCTGTTTGTCGACCAGTTGCTTGTAACGCACGAGATCGTTCTGCGCCTTTACATTATTGGCTTCTGCTTCTTGCAGTTGTGCTTTCGCGGCCTCGAATTGCTGTTGCGCCACCTGGATACCAGCCCTGGCGCTGGTTACGTCCGCTGCACTGGCAGAAACCTGACTGGTTGTATTAACAGAAGTGATCGGAACGTTTACCCCGGCCGCCTCTGCCGCAGCTTGTGCATCCTCAAAATCCGCCTTCGCCCGGTCGTAGGCAACTTGATAATCGGCTGGGTCGATTTCCACCAAAACCGTTCCTGCCTTTACGTACTGGTTATCATCCACGTTGAGCTTGATCACATGGCCAGTGATGCGTGCGCTAATGGAGTTGACATGTCCGTCCACTTGCGCATCGTCGGTCGATTCGTAGCTCATGACGTAGCGATAGACGAAGATGCCTGCTACCAATAGCACAACAAGGCCGATGGCCAGCCCGATACGGAATCCCGGGCTCTGCGTCCGCGAAGGACGCGTATGAAAATCCTTTTCGGTGGCAGGTAACGGTTTGGGCGCAACTTCAGCCCGAGTCGGTTCAGGAGGGGAAATTTGTGCGGGTTGTCCCATACGTTATGGATTCCCTTTCAAGTATCGGCGAACGCCCTCTTCCGCGTCGCCTATGGAGTGGGCCAGTTCCACCTTCGCTAAATTATGGCTGTAAAGACTCTGAATATAGCTTTCGTGCGCACTGGCGACAGATTCCTGCGCCTGAACAACCTCAAGATTATCGGCGACGCCCGCGCTAAAGCGATCCTGCGATTGAGCAAGAGCCTGTTCCGCAAGGTCGACTGAACTGCGAGCCACTTCCACCTCATCGGCCGCCGCATTCAAATCGAGCAGCGCAGCCCGGACTTCGTAGTCAATGCGCCCGCGAAGGTCCGCCAGCTGCGAGCGCGATTGCTTCAGTTGCGCATCGGCTTCGAGCACATCGCTATGGACCTTGTTCCCGGCAAAAATCGGAATCGTGATCCCTCCCGTCACCTGCCATGTGCCATTCGATTGGCTCGGCGTGACTCCGATGTCTCCGAGATTCGCGTTCATATCCAGGGAAGGATAACGTCCTGCCGCCGCCGAGCGACGCGACAACTCCGCCGCCTTCACCTGAGACTCCGCTGCCTTATAGTCGGCGCGCGACGAGTAGGCGCGCTGCAAATATATGTCGACCGGCTGTGCAGTTAACGCCTGATAGGGTGCGGTTTCGGTGAGTACGAATTCCTGTCCGAGAGGCAGCCCGATAATTCGCGCCACGGTCAGTCTCTGCTTAGCAAGGTCGTTGCGAGCCACAATGAGTTGTTGCTGGCGACTCTGCAATTCGACACGCGCGCGCAACGTGTCAATCGCAGGACTCAACCCTGCTTTTTGCTGATCTTCGGCTTTATCGTAGAGGGCTTGAGCATTCTTGACCTGAGCTTCGGCAGTATCCACTCGTGCGGCTGCGGCAATTGCCTCAAGATACGCGTTGCCTACAGCCAGCACGACCGTTTCCCGGGCGTCCTTCAAGCTGAACTGCGCGGCCCGTACGCCTTCTGAAGCGGCACGTTCCTTCTCGAGGTCCTTGAAATTAAAGATCGATTGGCTCAAAGAAGCGCGCGCGTCAAAGTAGTTGAAGGCCGACGTAACGCGTGGGAGTTTTGTTGCACTCTGTCCCGGAGCGGCCAGCAGCGGAAAAAGTTTGTTGAATCCCAGGGCGGCCAGACTCTGATTTTGTGCATTCTCCAAGACTCGCCCGCTGACATTCGGCAATAAATCACTCAGTTCTTTCCACCTCTCGCCGCGAGCCGTCTCGGTCTGATCAGTCGCCAGCAGAAAGCCTAAGTTGTTTCTCAGTCCGCGATCAATCGCTTCCTTGAAATCGATCTGCAAGACTTCGGATGTCGTCTTACCTTCCGGAGCACTACCAAGAAACGGATTTTGCTGGCCAGGGAGGGTAACCGTCGGCTCAGGGGTCGTTCCGACCCCGCTTTGCGCAAAGAGACCCGCCACGGTCAGCAAAGCAAAAATTAGAAAGGAAAATGCCTTTGGCACACCGTTCAATGAGCTGCAACCTCGTTAGGAATGTCCACAGCACTCAGATGCCGGGACTAGACGTTCTCGCTACCCTAGCATAACTTCTGAGATTTGATTCGATTACAGCTTATCTCGATGCAAGATTCTACAGGGTTTAGCCAGAAAACCGGCGTTTTACAAAAGGGTGTGGCGAGAACAGGCTGTAGCACAAAAGGCGCAAAACATTCTTGCCTATGACTTAGGTCATCTTGTGGCTCGGTGACCTTCGGTTCAAGCTAGAGAAGGCCTTACAACCAAAACAAAAGAAAGCTCCATGAGCACAGCAACAGGAACCGACTGGACCCATATCTTGTCCGATCCGGATCTGGTCCGGCATGTAGGAAAACTCCTGCAGGCTTATCGCGAAGCTCCGCCGGAGAAGCGCGAAGAGGCACTGCTGGCCGCAATGCGTGAAATCAAGGCCAAGGCTTCCTCAAGCGACAAACCATCTGCTGAACCAGTCCCCGCGCCACAACCAGTTCCGACACCTGCCTCCGCTACTCCTCCATTCGAGCCCGATTTATTCAGCCCAAACTGGGGTAGCGATCGGCGTCGTCATCCACGCATCAAGTGCTTCGTTGCCGTGGAGCTTCGGGTGGATGAATCGGCCACCCCCGTTTGGGGAAATCTCTCGAACACCAGCGTTGGCGGCTGCCTGGTGGAAACCGCAACTCCAGTCAAATCCGGCGCTAAAGTCGAAATCGGCCTCTGGCTGGCCAACGGAAAAATTTGGGTAAAGGGTTTTGCCATCAATGGAATCGTGACCCGCAGCGGTCCAGCCACTGGCGTACGGGTGCGATTCGATGGCATGTCCTCCGGCGACCGCGATAGCCTGCGCCAGTTCCTTAAGTTCGTACAAGACACCACCCGCGCTTCACAAAGTGAAAGCAGCTATCTACAGTTGCTCAAGTAGACCGATTTTTTCCCTGGCCTAGTTCCTTAGCAGATTTCAACATGCTGTAATCCACGCCTTCCCCAGAAATTGATACACTGCTGGCTATTGAACCCTTTCTATAGGTGAGAACTCTAACTAATGTGACCCTGTGGATCGCCCCATAGTGTCCCAAAAACGCTGCGGGTCTACATAAAGTGGAAATAAAACGGATTCAAACAAGTTTTAGGGGAGCAGAGCCGCATGGTAGCCAGTGAACAACTCTTGGTGACGGGACAGCAACTCGACACGTTGTGCATCAACACTATTCGCACCCTTGCCATTGACGCCGTGCAGCAAGCGAATTCGGGGCATCCGGGCGCGCCCATGGGACTTGCGCCGGTGGCCTACTGCCTGTGGCAGCAATATCTTCGCTACGATCCCCAGGATCCTTTGTGGCCGAATCGCGACCGGTTTGTGTTGTCGGCTGGGCACGCTTCCATGTTGCTCTACGCGGTTCTGCATTTGGCCGGTGTGCGCAAGGCCGATGGCGACAAAATCACCAGCGAACTCTCGGTCTCAATGGACGAGATCAAGCGCTTCCGCCAAATGGGCAGCCGAACGCCGGGACATCCGGAGTCACACATCACCACGGGAGTTGAAACCACGACCGGGCCTCTAGGCCAAGGCTGTGGCAACAGCGTGGGCATGGCGATGGCCAGCAAGTGGCTGGGAACGCGCTTCAACCGTCCGGGCTTTGACATCTTCGATTTCAACGTGTGGACCATCTGCGGTGATGGTGACTTGATGGAAGGCGTTGCCAGTGAGGCCGCTTCGCTTGCCGGACACTTGCAGCTCTCGAATCTCTGTTGGATCTACGACCACAATCACGTCACGCTTGATGGTCCCGCCAATTGGTCGTTTACGGAAGATGTCGCGACACGATTCCTTGGATACGGATGGAACGTCACACGTGTTGCCGATGCGAATGATCTTGAAATGCTGGCGCGGGCATTCGAGACCTTTCTGAAGACCGAAGATCGACCGACACTGATCATCGTCGACAGTCATATCGGTTACGGATCGCCGCATAAACAGGATTCCTACGAAGCGCATGGCGAGCCGCTTGGCGTGGATGAAGTCAAGCTAGTAAAGAAATTCTATGGCTGGCCGGAAGACGCGAAGTTCCTCGTTCCCGACGGCGTCTATGAAAATTTCAAGCAAGGCGTGGGAAAACGTGGCGCGGAGTTACACGCAGCATGGGAGAAAAAATTTGCCGAATATGCGCGGCAGTTCCCCGATCTTGCGGCAGAACTCAACGACATTCAGGCACGGCGGCTTCCTGATGGATGGGACAAGAATCTGCCTACGTTTCCCGCAGACGCCAAAGGTATAGCCACCCGCGAAAGCGGAGGCAAAGTCCTCAACGCGCTGGCGCAGAATATTCCCTGGCTGATCGGAGGATCGGCGGATCTGGCGAAGTCGAACAAGGTTGACTTGAAGATGCCGGGTGCGGGTGATTTCCAACCCGACAACTATGGCGGACGGAACTTTCACTTCGGAGTGCGGGAACATGGCATGGCGGCGGCCGCGAACGGTATGGCCATTTCCAGGCTGAAAGCCTTCAACGCGACATTCTTTAATTTCACCGATTATATGAAGCCCTCGATGCGCTTGGCGGCACTGATGGAAATTCCGGTCATCTTCGTCATGACGCACGATTCGATTGGCCTCGGAGAAGATGGCCCCACGCATCAGCCCATCGAGCAACTGGCCGGGTTGCGCGCAATGCCGAACATGCTGGTGCTGCGCCCTGGAGACGCGAACGAAGTCACCGAGGCATGGAAGCTGGCTGTGCAGCAGCATCATCGTCCGACGACCCTGGTGTTGTCGCGGCAAGCCATCCCGACGCTGGATCGGACGAAGTATGCCGCGGCTTCCGGCACGGCTAAAGGAGCATACGTTCTCGCCGACGCACCAGGCGGCAAGCCCGACGTAATCCTCATTGGCACGGGCAGCGAACTGTCGCTGTGCGTTGACGCGTACGAAAAATTAAAGGCAGAAGGCATCAAAGCACGCGTCGTCAGCATGCCTTCGCAGGAGATCTTTGAACAGCAGGATGCGGCTTACAAAGAAAGCGTTTTGCCTTCCAGCGTGACCGCGCGTGTTTCCGTAGAAATGGCCGCAACCTTCGGCTGGGAGCGCTACGTCGGCCTTAAGGGACGCAAGATCGGTATGCACCGTTTCGGAGCATCCGCTCCGCTGAAAGATCTGCTGAAATTCTTCGGCTTCACTGTCGACAACGTCGTCGCCGAGGCGCGCGCCGCGATCGCCGCGAACAAATAGAACGAACTAGAATTAGCTTGATTTGGAGATATCTATGCAGCCAACTGGAGTACTCGAAAATTCGAAAGCTACCAAGAACCCTCTGCAGGAATTACTGAACTACGGCCAGTCGATGTGGCTCGACTACATTCGCCGTGACTTGTTCACCACAGGAAAACTCAAGCAATTAATCGCCGATGACGGCCTTCGCGGCATGACCTCGAACCCGGCGATCTTCGAGAAAGCCATCGCTGAGAGTTCGCTGTACGACGACATGCTGAAATCGCTCGCCTCGCGCAACGATCTCGACGCGACGGGCCGATTCGAGCAAATCGCCATCCGCGACATTCAGGATGCTGCCGATGCGTTGCGTCCGGTCTACGACGAGTCAAACTTCCGCGACGGCTATGTCAGCCTGGAAGTTTCTCCCTACCTCGCACGCAAGACGCAGGAGACGATCGACGAAGCGCGGCGTCTTTGGAAGACCGTGAAACGCGAGAACGTCATGATCAAAGTTCCCGGCACTGCCGAAGGCATTCCCGCCATCCGGCAACTGATCGGCGAAGGCATTAACATCAACATCACGCTGCTGTTCTCACAGGAGGTCTACCAGACCGTTGCGGAACAATATGTCGCCGGCCTCGAAGACTTGTCTAAGAACAACGGCAATTTGAAAAAGATGGCGGGCGTGGCCAGCTTCTTTATCAGCCGTATCGACTCTCTGGTTGACTCCCTGCTGGACGGAAAGCTTAAAGCGACTTCCGACATTACTCAGCAATCGCTGCTCAAAAGCCTTCTCGGCAAGGTCGCCATCGCCAACGGCAAACTTGCTTATCAGCGTTATCAGCACATCTTCAGCGGCCCGCGCTGGCAGGCGCTCGCGTCCAAAGGAGCGCAGACCCAGCGCGTGCTTTGGGCGAGCACGAGCACGAAGAATCCGAACTACCGCGACGTGATCTATGTCGAAGAACTCATCGGTGCCGACACGGTCAACACTATGCCGCCTGCCACGATCGATGCCTTCCGTGATCATGGGAAACTGCGCAACAGTCTTACCGAAGATGTGCCCGGCGCGCAAAAAGTAATGGATGATCTAGCCCGTGCCGGCATTTCGATCAAAGAAGTCACCGACAAGCTGACCGATGATGGCGTCAAACTATTTGCCGATGCCTTCGACAAGCTACTGGCTGCCGTCGCAAAAAGCACACAAGCGAAGGGGTAACGCGATGCTAGTAGACGAACTCAGGACCTCCCTCCCGCAACCTCTCGCGGCTGATGTAAAAGCAACTGTTGCCGACTGGCAATCCGGCAAGAAGATGCAACGCCTGTGGCAGCGCGATGCCAGCCTCTGGACCGGCAGCGACGAAGCCAACTGGCTGGGCTGGCTCGATATTGTCGACGAGCAGATTGCCCAGCAGGATCATTTGCAGAAACTCGCGAAAGAAGTTCAGTTGCGCGGCTTTGAGCATGTTCTTTTGCTCGGAATGGGAGGGTCGAGCCTTTGCCCGGAAGTATTGCGCATGACTTTTGGTCGGCTCACGCACTACCCCACGCTGCACGTGCTTGATTCGACTGATCCCGCACAGGTGAAAGCGTTTGAGCATTTAATCGATATCCCGAAAACACTTTTCATCGTCTCCAGCAAATCGGGAAGCACGCTGGAACCAAATATCTTCAAGCAATACTTTTTCGAGCGCACACGCCAAGCTGTAGGAGTAACGAAGGCCGGCAGCCAATTCATAGCGATTACCGACCCCGGCTCCAAAATGCAGCAGGTCGCTGAATCCGATCGTTTTCTTCACATCTTCTTCGGGCGCCCCTCGATCGGTGGCCGCTACTCGGCGCTGTCCAATTTCGGCATGGTGCCCGCTGCGGTCATGGGACTAGACACGAAAAAATTCCTCAGTCGAGCCGCCGATATGATGCGCGCCTGTGGGCCTGACGCCGCGGTCGAACAAAATCCCGGAGCTATGCTCGGTGCAATTCTCGGTACAGCAGCGAAAGCTGGCCGCGACAAAGTTACTATCATTACCTCACCCGGCGTCTCCGATCTAGGCGCATGGCTCGAACAACTGCTTGCCGAATCCACTGGAAAAATTGGCAAAGGGATAATCCCTGTAGACCGCGAAGAACTTGGCCCACCCGATGTCTACGGCAACGACCGCGTCTTCGCCTATGTGCGTCTCGAATCTGGCGCTGACGCAGGTCAGGACACCAAAGTCGCTGCCATCGAAAAAGCCGGACATCCGGTCGTGCATCTCTCCATGGCCAATACCTACGATCTAGGAGCAGAATTTTTCCGCTGGGAAATTGCCACGGCAGTCGCGGGTGCGATTATCGGAATTAACGCGTTCAACCAGCCTGATGTCGAAGCCAGCAAAGTCGCGACTCGCGCACTCACTTCCGAATACGAGAAGAACGGTTCACTACCCGCGGAAAAACCGGTTCTCGAAGATGCCGGCATCAAGCTGTTCACCGACGAGAAAAACGCAGCAGAACTTGCAAAAGCGGCAGGCGGCGACAACACACTAGCAGGATATCTGAAAGCACATTTGTCGCGCATTCATCCCGGAGATTATTTCGCTGTCCTTGGCTACATTCAGATGATTGCGGAGCACGAGCAAGGACTGCAATCGATTCGTCACGCCGTACGCGACAAGAAGCATGTCGCGACCTGCCTAGGATTCGGCCCGCGATTTCTGCACTCGACCGGACAGGCATACAAAGGCGGTCCGAACTCAGGAATATTTTTGCAGGTCACTTGTGATGATTCAGTCGAACTTCCAGTGCCGGGACAAAAATACACATTTGGAGTTGTGAAAGCAGCACAGGCGCGCGGAGATTTCCAGGTTCTGGCAGAACGTGGACGGCGCGCGTTGCGTGTCCACCTAGGCAGCAACGTAAAAGCAGGACTAGCAACGTTGTTGGCGGCAGTTCAAAAAGCTTCATAGCGAATTAAAGCTGCTGGGGGAATTCTTCCAGCTATAGCCGGGCGTAAGCACTGGCGTTACGGAGCAAGCATGCAACTAGGAATGGTAGGCCTCGGCCGCATGGGCGCCAACATGACGCGGCGCCTGATACGCGGCGGACATCAGTTGGTCGTTTCCGATCTCAACCCCGACTCTGTGAAGCAGCTCGCCGGCGAAGGCGCAACCGGATCGACTTCGCTCGAAGACTTCATCGCCAAACTGACACCGCCGCGCGCCATCTGGATCATGGTCCCGTCCGGCTCACCGACAGAGCAAACTGTTCATAAACTCGCACAGCATCTGCAGGCTGGCGATGCCATCATCGACGGTGGCAACTCCTACTTCAAAGATGACGTGCGCCGTGCGAATGAATTGAAGCCCAAAGATATTCACTATCTCGATGTTGGAACCAGCGGCGGCGTCTGGGGACTTGAGCGCGGCTACTGCATGATGATCGGCGGCCCGAAAGAAGCGGTGCAGCGGCTTGATCCGATTTTCGAAACCCTGGCACCCGGCAAGGGAGACATTCCTCGCACTCCCGGGCGAGAGAAACTCGGCGGCACAGCCGAAGAAGGCTATATCCACTGCGGCCCATCCGGTGCCGGACACTTCGTGAAGATGGTTCACAACGGCATCGAATACGGCATCATGCAGGCCTATGCGGAAGGTTTTGACATCTTCAAAAACGCCACCAGTAAAGATTTGCCCGAGGATATGCGCTATGACCTCAATCTGCCGGATATTGCCGAAGTCTGGCGCCGAGGCAGCGTAGTAGCCTCCTGGCTTCTTGATCTGACGGCCATGGCACTGGCGGAAAATCCCACGCTCTCGAAGTATGAAGGCTTCGTGCAGGATTCCGGTGAAGGCCGCTGGACCATTCAAGCTGCGATCGATGAGGCTGTACCGGCAGATGTCCTGACAGCAGCATTGTACGTGCGTTTCCGCTCGCGTCAGCAACATACCTTTGCCGAGAAAATGCTTTCGGCGATGCGCGAGAAATTCGGGGGGCATGTCGAAGCCAGCGAAGGAGCGGGCGGCGCAGCGCCAACAAAGAAGACGGCGTAATCAGAAAATTCTGTCAGAACCAATTTGTCTTAACTCAGAGGATTCTTCATGGCTCAATTAGCGGAACAGCCCACGGCGACACAGCCGCGCATCGGCAAACAGGGCGATCCATGCGTCATGGTCATCTTCGGCGCGGCCGGCGATCTGACCGGACGCCTGTTGATCCCTGCGCTCTACAACCTCGCGCGGGCTGATCTGCTGTCCAAGAACTTTGCAGTCGTCGGTGTGGCGCGTAGTCAGATGTCAAACGACGACTTCCGAAAAAAAGTCTACGACGACATCAATGCGTACTGCGGTGAGTGCATCCAGGACAAACTCTGGGATTGGTTCTCAAAGCGCTTTTACTACTTCACTGGAGACTTCAGCGACAACAAGCTTTATCCCCAGCTCAGGGACTTCCTTGGCAAGATCGATCAGGAACATTCGACGCACCAGAACTTTTTCTATTACCTTGCGACCGCGCCGAGTTTTTTCGGCCCCATCGTCGAACAGCTGGTGGCCACGGGACTGATGGAACAGGGCAACAGCCATTGGCGACGTGTGGTGATCGAAAAACCATTCGGGCACGATCTGGAATCTGCGAAGACCCTCAACCAGCAACTTCTCAAGGTTGTGGAAGAAACGCAGATTTACCGCATTGATCACTATCTCGGCAAAGAGACGGTTCAGAACATTTTGGCCTTCCGCTTCGCAAACGGAATCTTCGAGCCCGTTTGGAACCGCCGCTACATCGATCACGTGCAAATTTCAGTGGCCGAAACGGTCGGCGTGGAAGGCCGCGGCAGCTACTTCGATCACGCCGGCTCACTTCGCGACATGGTGCCCAACCACATCATGCAGCTCATCTCGCTCACGGCGATGGAGCCGCCTATTTCATTCGACGCCAACGCAGTGCGTGACGAACAGGCCAAGATTCTGCACGCCATTCAGCCTACTAGCGACGAAGAAGTGCTGACCCGCACCGTACGCGGACAATATGGCGAAGGCACCGAAGACGGCAAGCACGTGGCAGCCTACCGCACGGAACCCGATGTCGCGCCGGATTCGCGCACCGAAACTTTCGTCGCCATGAAGTTGTTGATCGACAACTGGCGCTGGGCCGACGTTCCCTTCTACCTGCGCACGGGAAAGCGTATGCCGGTGCGCAATACGCATATCGTGATACAGTTCCGACGGGCGCCGTTCGTGCTGTTCCGCGACACGCCGGTCGAACACCTTATGCCGAACCAGCTTGTGCTGCACATCCAACCCGAAGAAGGAATATCGCTGCAATTTGCGGCCAAGGTTCCCGGGCCCGTGATGCGTCTTGGCACGGTCGACATGAACTTCGAATATCAGGAATATTTTGGAAAGCAACCCAGCACCGGTTACGAACGTCTGCTGCATGACTGCATGATTGGCGATCAGACGCTGTTTCAGCGTGCCGATATGGTCGAAGCTGGCTGGTCGGTGGTCAATCCTATGCTTGACCTCTGGAAAGCGCTGCCTCCACGCAATTTCCCCAACTACGCATCCGGCACCTGGGGACCAAAGGAGGCTGATGAACTGCTTGAACGCGACGGTCGCCGCTGGAGGAATTTCGAGAAATGATTCTAGCCGGCGATATTGGTGGGACCAATGCCAGGCTGGCCTACTTTCAACCCCAGAATGGTCATCTTCGCTTAGTCTCTGAGCGTGTCTTCCCCAGCCGCGAGCACAGCGAACTGGGAGAGATTGTCACTCAATTTCTGGATGACTCGCATACGCGGCCCGAAGTTGCGTGCTTCGGAATTGCCGGCCCGGTTCGCAATGGGCGCGTCGAAACTTCTAATCTGCCTTGGGTGATCGAACAATCGCGGCTGGCCCAACAGATTCATCTTCCGGCCACGCTGCTGATCAACGATTTGGAGGCCAGCGCCTGGGGCATCGGCGCGCTCGTTCCTGGAGATCTAGTCGCTCTGAACAAAGTCACTAGCCCCGCGGTCGGCAATCAGGCAGTGATCGCCCCCGGAACGGGCCTGGGCGAGGCCGGCCTGTTCTGGGATGGAACCCGCCATCACGTTTTCGCCTGCGAAGGCGGCCACACCGATTTTGCCCCGCAGAACGACTTGCAGATCGAGTTGCTTCGCTTTCTCCGGAAGCGTTTTGGACACGTCAGCTACGAGCGCGTCCTTTCCGGCCCCGGCCTCGTAAATGTTTATGAGTTTCTACGTGACAGCGGAAAAGAGAAGGCTTCGCGCGACTTGGACTCAAATGCGTACAAGTCCGATCCAGCGGCTACGATTTCTCGCGCCGCACTCGATGGCTCATCAGAACTGGCGGTCAAAGCGCTTGATATCTGGATTTCTGTGTTTGGCGCCGAAGCTGCGAATCTGGCGCTCAAAACGATGGCAACTGGGGGGTTGTTCCTGACGGGCGGCATTTCTCCCAAAGTTCTCTCAAACTTGAAAGGTCCGCTGTTCATGGAAGCGTTCCTTGACAAGGGACGCTTGCGGCATTTGGTGGAAGCGATTCCGGTGCAGGTCGTTACCAACGAGAAAGCTGGCCTTCTAGGAGCCGCGCGTTGCGCCGCGGTACGCGGCAAGAGCTAGAGTGGAGATTCTTTGAGCTCATCCAAAGAAATTCGGACCCTCACCACGCCGCAGGAGTTATTCGCCGCGGCGGCAGAAGAAGTTTTTCGCGCGGCTGAAGAAGCCGTTAAAGAACGCGGCCGTTTCACCATTGCTCTCTCGGGCGGTTCGACACCGAAGAGCTTGTATACTCTGCTTGCCACCAACGCCCGCATTGCCCTGCCCTGGGATCGCATGTTTTTTTTCTGGGGAGATGAACGGCACGTGCCTCCCACCGATCCGGAGAGTAACTACCGCATGGCGAACGAAGCCATGCTGTCGAAGGTTCCAGTACCCGCGAGCAACATTTTCCGCATCCCTACTGAGAACCCTGACGCGCCCGCAGCCGCAGAGGCCTACGAACAAACGTTGCTGCATTTCTTTGCTCTGAAGCCGGGACAGATCCCGCGATTCGACATGATCCTGCTTGGTTTAGGACCGGACGGGCATACCGCTTCGCTGTTTCCCGGTACGGCAGGCTTGAATGAGAAGACGAAGCTGGTCATCGCCAACTGGGTCGAGAAACTGAAGACCAGCCGTATCAGTCTCACTCTGCCTGTTCTGAATGCGGCGGAATGTGTAGCGTTTCTGGTCAGCGGAACCGACAAAGCTACGGTGCTGAAGTCCGTTCTGGAAGGCGACGGCGCGGCAGAGCAATATCCCGCTAAGCTTGTTCGTCCCACCAATGGCAGGCTGATCTGGTTTGTCGATCGCGCTGCCGCCAGCGCCCTATCGACTTAATCTAGTCGTCATCTGGATCGATCGGCGGCGTCTTGTCATTGATGAAAAATTCAGCGGTCTTCGGTGCCGCGATCCTCGTGAACGGTCGCGGAATCAGACGCATGTCAAAAGTTCAGCGAGTTGTCGGCGCGCTCATCGGCAAATTTCAAAAATTCCCTCGCTCACACCGAAATTGTGTTCGATGAAGCGCGGGCACGATATGTAGCGTTACGCCCGCCAGTCACAGATCTCCTTCAAGCCTTTACCACGCGAATGTTCGAACAGGCGGACGCGATGACGAGAGTGCTCAAACTCATGGATGTCGGCCCAAACCTCGGCCTGCCAGCCCTTGTCATGGACTGACGATTCGCCGCAAGTCGCGCAACGGGTGTGAAGCGTGACCGGAACTGCCTCCGTGCCGATGGGCGCCGCTCCCGACAATTCGACAAAAACGCATCGCACTTCTTGAATCTCTTCGTTTCCGTCGAGGATGTGCTCGTAGCGCAGCAGGTAGCCGAAACCGAGTTTCCTGGCCTCCGTTTCTGCCTCGGCGCGAGTGTGGAAAGGACCGTACTCGGCACGCAGCTGTTCGGTCGAATCGCACGCCATCCAGAAGATTTCTTTGTAGGCCATCGCAGGTTTCGCCCTAGGGTTGCGAAGCCGGCTCGTGGCTGCTGTTGAGCCTGCTTACTGAAAATCAAACAGTTCAATGCAATTCTGAGACCGTCAATGAGAATCATACAAACCTTTCCAGACAAGGAAGTTAATAGCAATTGTTCACACTATCCAAGCTGTCTTTGATGAAACCTTTTGCAAACTTATCTGCTACACCCGTGGCCATTAAGGCAGAGGATACTCGGCTCCTCTGCCTCGAATCTCCCATTGCGCGTGCTCAATAGCCGCGCCGACTATCGCAGCCACATTGAGTTTTCTTGCATGACTGGGTCTACTCACACCTACAGTGGCTTTACAAATCAAGCCCCGATTGCGTGATCGCCTGCGTGGCGGCCTCCGCTCACGGGATGCCCCCCAACTTCGCTCACTTCGGAGGAGGTCGGCCAGTTCTTGCCGCCGTGGCTAGCTACGTACATAGCCAGTTCCAGCCGGCTCCAAACCCCCAGTTTGTCGAACGTGCTTCGCAGGTGGTTCTTAATCACCTGCTCGCTGGTCCCAATGATTTTTCCAATCTCGCGGTTGGTCAGGCCTTCCCAAACCAAAATCGCAACCTGCACTTCTTTCGGTGTAAGGCGTTCACGCGGCATCATGATGCGGTTCCTCCTTGGTGAACATGGCGATCGCCAGTTTCACGCGTTTGCGGCCATCGCGGATGCCTGCCCGCAGGAACAGCGTACGCAGGTGCTGCTTGACGGTGCGCGGGCTGATGTTGAGCTGGCCCGCGATTTCTTTGTTACTACAACCCTGAACGAGCAAATTCAGCACCTGCTGGTCGCGGGGCGTCACTTTAACCTGATCGAGATCCACCACGATACCCTCCTCCGTTCTCCTCGAAAATGACCCTCGCTTCTCTCTTAGCAAAGTCTTCGCCAATTCTTCGCGGACTTGGGTCCGTTGGCCTAAGACCTTCGGCCTCCAGTACTTAGGGGACACAACCTGGGTTTTCAGGTGGCTTTCAGGGATGCCGTGGTAGCCTGACCGCGTTCCAATTTGGACCTTACAGGCTCGAACGATGAAGTCCACGAACGCTGCTTCGTGCCTTTTTGCTTCTGCGATTTCGCGAGCGTTGGCTGTGATCCGTGCGAGAGGCGAGATCTCCTAATCCTTGGAGATCCCCTTTCTCGTCATATATTTTCGGATAGCGTTGCGCAGTATGGATTCCATTTTGAGGTGCTCTGTGAAGATTCATTGCAGACCTAGACTCACACCGAAAAGTACTCTCTCCCACATCGGTCTCATGAATGTGTGGATTCTCGTTTTGGTTCTGCCCTTTATGCCGAGCATGAGTTTTGCACAGATTCAGTCCATAACGGCACAAACGTCCGACGGGAATCAAGCTCCGACCGCCGGACAAGCGCCCATAACCATCACTTTGCAGGATGCCCTGCAGCGCGCACGCTTGTACGATCCCCAGTTTCGTTCCTCAGTCACCGATCTTGGCCTCGCACGCGAGGATCGTGTGCAGGCCCGCGCCGGGCTTCTTCCCAATTTGAACTACAACAATTCGTTCATCTATACGCAGGGCACAGGTCCACTGCCGCCGTCTTGTGCAACTACTGCAAATACTACGCAAGCCTGCCCCGCCGCGCGGTTCATTGCCAATAACGGCGTGCATGAATACATCAGCCAGGCCGATGTACATGAATCCCTTTCTCTCACGAATTTTGGGGATTATCGCAAGGCATCAGCGGCCCTGGCGCAGGCACGGGCCAAAGCTGAAATTGCCACTCGCGGGCTGGTTGTCACGGTGACGCAGGCCTACTACGGATTGGTGGTAGCGCAGCGGAAATATGCGACTGCACAAAAGGCGGACGCGGAGGCACAGCGATTTCTCGATATCAGCACGAAGCTGGAAAATGGAGGCGAAGTCGCGCACGCCGATGTCATCAAGGCACGGATTCAGGCGCAACAGCAGCAGCGCGACCTGCAGGAAGCTCAGCTCGACATGGAACGTGCTCGCCTGGATCTGGCGGTTCTGTTGTTCCCCGATTTCAACCAGGATTACTCTGTCGTCGATGATTTGCAGACGCCTGAGCCGCTTCCAACATTTGAGGAAGTAGAAACGGCGGGCAAGAAAAACAATCCAGAACTGCGAGCGGCACTCGCTGGCTACGAAGTCGCCAATCACGAAGTCACTGCGGCATGGGGAGGACTGTTGCCCGCGCTGAGCATCGACTATTTCTACGGTATCGATTCGAACAAGTTCGCCATCCGCACCGACGGCGTCCGAAACCTCGGCTATTCCACCGTGGCCACACTGCAGATTCCGATCTTCAGTTGGGGATCGGATCGCAGTAAGCTGAAACAAGCGGAGCTGCGCCGTGACCAGGCGCATGTCGAGTTAACGCACGCTCAGCGTGAGCTTCTCAGCCACTTGCGCCAGTTCTACCTCGAAGCCAAGACATCACGTTCAGAAATGGAGTCGTTGGCGAGCTCGGCTGAAATCGCTGCCGACAGCCTGCGGCTCACGACGATGCGCTACCAGGCAGGAGAATCCACGGTACTCGAAGTTGTCGACGCCCAAAATACTCTGACTCAAGCGCGTAATGCGTATGATGATGGCCAGTCACGCTACCGCCTTGCTGTGGCAAACTTACAGACTCTAACAGGAACCTTCTAGCCGGATGAACCACTTCGACACTAAATCAAAATGCCTTGTGACCGCATCTCTTGCTAGGCGATTCTTTTGGGCGGCCAAACCGTTGACTAAGAGAAACGCTTTTGGGTGGCGCAGCGCTTTCAGCGCTGCGAGAAAGTTCTCTTTTTTAGAACTTGTAGCGCGGCTGAAAGCCGCGCCCTTTCAAGGCGCCCTCGTGCTCTTCGCCGCATTGCTGCTAATGGCAGGATGCTCGTCCGACAAAGGCAACAATGAGCCTACGGTCAGCGTGCAGGTCGCTCCCGTCGAAAAAACGACGATTCAGCACACCATCAACACGCAGGCGATTCTTTTTCCACGCGCGCAGGCCGCGATCGTTCCCAAGATCAGCGCTCCCGTACAGAAATTTCTGGTGAAGCGCGGTAGCGCAGTGCATGAGGGAGAACTCCTCGCCGTCCTTGAGAACCGCGACCTCGCCGCCGCTGCACAAGATACCAAGGGTGCCTACGATCAGGCCGAAGCCGCTTACCAGACGACTACCGCCGCCAGCCTGCCACAGGAAATTCAGAAAGCCGAGGCCGACGCTCAGCAGGCTCACCAGGCCCTCGACGCGCAGGAAAAAATCTTTGAGAGCCGCCAGCAGCTGTTCGACCAAGGCGCGCTGCCCCGCAAAGAGCTCGACCAATCCCGCGTGGACGTCACGCAAGCCCGCAATCAGGATGCGATCGCGCGCAAGCACCTTGACGACCTGATGGCCGTCGGCAAGCAACAGGAGCTGAAATCGGCTGCGGGGCAGCTTGAGTCCGCCAAAGGAAAATACCTTGGTGCGCAGGCACAGCTCAGCTACTCGGAAATTCGCAGCCCTATCAACGGCGTCATTACCGATCGCCCGCTTTATCCCGGAGAAATGGCCGCTGCGGGAACGCCGCTGCTCACAGTGATGGATGTTTCGTCCGTCATCGCGAAAGCCCACATTCCGCAGGACGACGCAGCGGCCCTCAAAGTCGGCGATGCGGGAATCATGACCGTCCCCGGCATCGATGAGCCAATCGCGGGGAAAGTAACCGTGATTAGCCCTGCGCTCGATCCCAGCAGCACGACGGTCGAAATCTGGCTCGAAGCCAAGAACCCCAAGCACCAGTTGAAGCCTGGAACGAGTGTTCAACTGACTCTGACGGCACAAACCGTGAAAGATGCGCTGGTTGTTCCAGTCAGTTCGGTGATCACTGCACCGGATGGAACCTCTGCCGTCATGCTGGCCGGTTCGGATGGACGCGCTCATCAGAAAACCGTCAAGCTCGGCATTCGCAACGGCGACGACGTGCAGATTCTCGACGGCGTCAACGATGGCGACAAAGTGGTCGCCACTGGTGCTTACGGCCTGCCTGACAAAACGAAGATCAAGATCGAAGCCGCCGAGCCTGCGGAGGGTGCAGCCGAAGGATCGAAGGCCGGCGAGGGATCGAAAGACAGCGCAGATTCAAAGGACAACGCAGGCTCCAAAGAAAACACAGGATCGAAAGAAAGTACCGGGTCGAAGGACAAAGGAAGCTCGAAGGCTGCGAGTGGGGGGTCCGATGACAAATAATCGCTGCGGAGCCTCTGCGTGAGCACACGGAACACCGACAGTCTTACGAACGGGCATTCATCCCGCCAACATTCCTCTAGCCAGCGCTCCTCTGGCCAACATTGGATTGCTCAGCATTCCCGCCCCGTCATCTTCTTGATTTTGACACTGGCTCTGCTCGGCGCCTATCTCGCCTTCACGATTCCGGTCTCGGTCTTTCCAGCTACAAATTTCCCGCGCGTGCTGATCGCCGTCGACAACGGTGTCATGCCGATCGATCAGATGATGGTCACGATCACGCGACCCCTCGAAGAAGCCGTCAACAGCGTGCCCGGACTGCTCACTGTGCGCTCCATCACCAGCCGCGGTTCCGCCGAAATCGATCTGTATCTCCGCTGGGACATCGACATGTTCCAGACGCTGCAGTACGTGAATGCCGCCATTTCCCGTGTGCAGCCGGAACTTCCCGCCACGGCCAAGATCGAAGCTCACCGCATGACCTTCGCCAGCTTCCCCATCATGGCCTACAGCTTGACTTCCGACACTATGCCGCAGACTAAACTCTGGGAGATGGCGACTTACGAGATGAAGCCGCGGCTCAACCGCCTCGACGGCGTTTCCACGGTCATCATTCAGGGCGGGCAGGAGCCGGAATTCCAAATCACCCCCGATCCTGCCAAGTTGCTGACGGCGCAAGTCACGGTATCCGACATTCTCGCCGCCATCCAGCGCACCAACCTGATCGACTCGCCGGGCCTGCTGGAACAGAATCATCAGCTTTATCTTGGCCTCGTCAACGGCCAGGTGCGCACACCGGAAGAGATCGCAAACTCCGTTATCAAGAGCACACCGGCTGGAATTCCCGTGCGAATCGGCGATATCGCCACCGTCGCGCCCGGCGTGAAGCCGGTCTATACCGTCGTTACCGCCAATGGCAAGCCCGCCGTGCTGCTCAATATCAATCGCCAGCCCGACGGCAACACGGTGCAGGTGGCGCAGGAAGTTCACGACGAAATTGAAAACATCCGCAAGACGCTTCCGCCCGGAGTCGATATTCAGCCTTTTTACGATCAGTCGATCATCGTAAACGACTCGATCAAGAGCGTCCGCGATGCGATTCTCTTGGGCCTGATCCTTGCCTCCATCATTCTCGTTGTCTTCTTGCGGGATTGGGGAACCTCGCTGGTTGCGGGACTGGTCATTCCCGTTACCGTCGCGGTCACCTTCATCGCGCTCAAACTGATGGGTGAGACCTTCGATCTGATGACGCTGGGCGGCCTCGCCGCAGCCGTAGGACTGGTCATTGACGACGCCATCGTGGTGGTCGAAAACATCGTGCTGCACCGCGACGCGGGGCAGACACGGCTCGAAGCCGTCCGGAGCGCACTGCGAGAAATCACCGTCCCGCTCATTGGGTCAACAATAACGCCCATCGTCGTTTTCATTCCCTTGATCGTGATCACCGGCGTCACGGGTGTGTTCTTCCGTGCGCTAGCGGTGACGATGACGGTGTCACTACTGACCTCTCTGGCGCTTGCCCTTACCTGGACGCCGACCCTGAGCCAGTACTTCATTAAGGGGAAGAAACATCAGCATGAAGGTGATGAAAGCACGGCCAACAACGACTCTGGCGTCACTTCGCAAGCAGCTAACGACAACGAAGACGCGATGAAGTTGCTGGCTGCCGAAGACAAGCATCTCAGCGGCTTCTTCCTGCGCGTAGTAAATTTCCATGAACGCTGGCTACGGCGCGCTCTGGAACGACCGCGGCTGCTGGTCCTTTTCAGCGCCGTCTTGATCGTAGTTTCTTATCTCTGTTACACGTTCTCTGGATCCGATTTGCTGCCAGAGATGGATGAAGGCGGATTCACCATCGACTACATCATGCCCGCAGGCAGCTCGTTGGCAGAGACCAACCGCGTGATCAGCCACGTGGAACAGATGCTGCGGGAAGTGCCGGAGGTGGAGAGCACTTCACGGCGTACAGGATTACAGCTCGGGCTGGCCGCGGTAACCGAAGCCAACACAGGCGACATTCTGGTGAAACTGAAAGCGAAACGCGACCGCGATATTGAAGAGATCATGGCTGATATACGCGCTGACATCAAGAAAGAGGAACCTGCCCTCGACGTCGACTTCATACAGGTTCTGCAAGACATGATCGGCGATCTCACGTCTGCACCGCAGCCCATCGAGATCAAGTTGTTTTCCCAGGATCCCAAGCAACTGGAAGAATGGGCGCCCAAGGTGGGCGAAGCGATCGCGAAGATCGACGGCGTGGTGGACCTGCTGAACGGAATCGAGGATACGATCAGCGGTCCAGCAGTCACTTTTCAGGTCGATCCCAGCGTAGCGGCCCGTGCTGGATTTACTGCCGAAGAAGTGGCGCTGGATGCTTCAGCTATTCTAGAAGGCGAACCGGCGCCGACACCTGTCGTGGCCAACGATCGTGCCTATACGCTGCGGGTGCGTTTTCCCGCAGCAAATCGAGCATCGCTCGATGCCATGCGCAATACGTTGTTAGTGAGCAGCACTGGACACACGGCGACCCTGGGAGCGCTTGCCAACGTGGTCGAGAGCCCGGGGCAAACAGAAATTCGCCGAGAGAACCTGCAACGCGATGTCGCGGTCAAGGCGCGCCTAGAAGGGCGCAGCCTGGGCAATGGTATGGCTGATGTACAGCGTGTCGTCGCCGGATTGCACATCCCGGCGAGCATCCGCGTCGAGTATGGCGGAACGTATGCGGAACAACAGAAGTCGTTCCACGATCTGGTGATCGTGCTCATCCTAGCGGTCCTGCTGCTGTTCATCGTGCTGCTGTTTGAATTCGGAACCTTCGCAGCTCCGGTGGCAATTCTTTCGTCAGCATTGCTCTCGACTTCCGGCGTTTTCATTGCGCTGCTGATCACGCGTACTACGTTCAATATCTCATCGTTCATGGGGATGATCATGGTGATCGGCATCGTCGCCAAGAATGGCATCCTGCTGCTCGACGCCGATCAGAAAATGACTGCGCTGGGTCTCCCGGCCGAGAAAGCCATGTTGCAGGCGGCTCGGCGTCGGCTGCGTCCTATCGCGATGACCGCACTCGCCACCGTCGCAGGAATGCTGCCACTAGCTTTCGCCATCGGCGCCGGATCACAGATGCTGCAACCGCTCGCGATTGCCGTCATTGGGGGCGTGCTAATTTCGATGGTGCTGTCGCTGATCATCACGCCAGCGGTGCACTTCTACCTCAGCCGTGAACGCAGCACCGATGAACATCACAAAAGCAGCGAACCAACTCCCGAACCGACCTCCGCTTTGAATTAGGAAATCAAAATTTAGGAGCTTAGGAAATCTTCGTGCCGCAACGTGCAAAGTCTTGCGGCGTTACTAGAGTTACCTGCGCTTCACGCCATCCTTTCAGCAGGTACCATCATCTACAACCTGTCGTCGCAGCTCGAACGCTGCGGCTGTAAACTATTGAAGGAGCTGAGTTCTCCCTCCAGCGCGGGAGATCAGGATTCGATCCGCGAACGCGAGTTCCACGTGACGCAGTAGTCCTTTGTGCTCCATATTGGCGCAGGATTTGCACTAAAATGGGAGAAATCCCGCCGAGGCCGGGCTGCTCGCATTTTCGGACGGCTTCCACCATGGCAGACAACATCGCATCCGGAAGAAAAGACAAGCCAGAATTCGACGAGCAGACGCTCGCGAAGCTGCTGGAGGCTGCGTATGTCCTGCAAGAACACAACCGCGAACTGCAGAAGATGGAACTGCGCGAGCCGCGAGTGCGCGACGCGGAACCGCAGCAGACAAGGCACGAAGAGTCTGCAGCGGCGGCAAAAGCTCCGACGCCCAGAGCGGAGAGTGCTGCTAAAGACGATTACACGGCGATCCTAGCGCAGATCGTCGAAGTGCAGCACCAGATTCAGGTGAGGCGTCTGGCTCTCGATGCTGCGCTCGCGCTCATCGTTGACCGTATTATTGAGATCACCCATGCCGCCGGCGCTGGCATCGGCATCCTCGATGGCGGAACACTTCGCTATCGCGCAGCTGGCGGTCTGCTGACGCTGCCGCGAGGAACTGAAGTCCCCTTGGAGAAAGCTCTCTGCGTGGCGTCGTTGCGGGTCGGCGACGTGATTCGCTGCGCCGATGTGAACCCCGAATTCCTCATCGATGCCGCAGAGTGTAAGCGTCGCGGTATTCAATCGCTGATCTGCGTGCCCGTTTATCACGACGGAAAAACCGCAGGAGGCCTGGAAGTCTACTTTGCGAACGTGAATGCCTTCTCTGAGCCCGACGTGCACAGCTGCCAACTGATGGCCGGACTCGTTACCGAAGCACTTGCTCGCAACGAAGAGCACACTTCGAAAAATTCGCTTGCTGCAGAGCGCGCTGTCATGCTCGAAGCACTTGAAAAGCTGAAGCCCAATCTGGCAGCTTTGGTCGATTCCACTGCGGCCAATACATCTGCTCCTCCTGCTATTGTGACGACACCGTCTGTAGTCGTAATGCCGCCTGCGGCACAGCCTTTCCATTGCAGAAAGTGCAGTCACACGCTGGCGGCCGAAGAGCAATTCTGCGGAGAGTGCGGAACGCCTCGCAGCGGCGAGTACGAAAAGCCCAGCATGCAGAGCAAAGTTGCGTCAATGCTTTCCATGCAGGAAGCGGCGAAAAAAAATGCCAGCGGTTCCGGTGCGAATGGATCCTCTGCTGCCCTAGATTCCCATCACCAAGACTTCCAAACTCCACCCTCGGGAAGAACTCTGGCTGATGTGGCCGAGAGCGAACTGCCTGAGCTATTCCGCCTGCCAGAATCCGTGAAGACAAGAACGGACACAGGCGAAATCGCAGAGCCGCCGCTCACTCTTACACATCTGCATCCAGAAGGTACAGGGTCAGATCTCGCACACGAGTCTGAAGCGGACGATGATGTAGAAGAATCCACCACCGAAACTGCTCTCGTGAAATCGAACGCATCTACGCCCTGGAGTTCCGCGGCTGCTGCGCGCGAATTCCTGGAACGTCTTGCGGGACGCAAACCAGTTCCTGGATCGTCAGCTCTAGGCCGATTCCTGAACGCGCGGCGAGGCGACGTCTATCTCGCGCTCGCCGTCATTTTGGTGGCGTGCGCGATCCGATGGGGAATCTGGTCCAATCATTCAGTTAGCGCGACCGGCAATCCGGCTGCAGCCGCTGCGAACCATCGCAGAAGCGACGCCGACCTTCCCTTTTATGATCGCGTGCTGATCAAGCTGGGCCTCGCCGAAGCGCCAGATGCGCCGGAGGACAAAGGCAATCCTGACGTGCAGGTCTGGGTCGATCTTCACACCGCGCTGTACTATTGCCCCGGTTCCGATCTCTACGGCAAAGGCCCTAAGGGAAAATATGAGACCCAGCGCGACGCCCAGCTGGATCAATTCGAGCCCGCCAACCGTAAAGCCTGCAACTAGTTGTCTTTTCAACCAATCGCCATTTGGGAACTCTCGTTTTCAACAGGATTTCGATTTGACAACCTTCTGAGGCCGGAGTCCAATCATAATTACGCCCTTCGTATTCTTAATTATCAGGGAGAGATCATTTGCCGCGTCAGAGCGACGATCCCGACCACCCAAGCACATTGCCGCAGGCGGACCTGAATCCGCTGTTAAATCCCACTCTCAGCCGCAACATGGGCCGCTGGGCGGAGGTTTACTTCACGAGTGATCCAGAGAAGCGCGATGAGGCAGTACTACAGCTCCTCCATGAACTGGAGAACGAAACTCCGCAGGCTGCAGATGTAGCACCTCCTCAATTTCGCCGACCAAGTGGTCCTTCCACAGCGAAATCCCCTGTTCCAGCAATCGCGCGTGATGCATCGCATAGGGTCACGTGTTTCTGGTGTGGCTATATCAATCGCCCGCAATATAAATTCTGCGGCCGCTGCGGAGAACCGCTGGCAGGAGTAGATGCTGGGTTGGACGGAGAACAGAGATCACCCCGCGATATCGCTGCCGAACAAAGTAATCTCGAAAAGTCAGCGTTTTATTCTCAACAGTCCGCACCGTCGGAGACAATGCATAGTTTTCCACGAGGTCGAGCAGAACGCGCCTTCAGCGCGGCACGCGATGATGCATCGATGCCGAGTATTTTAACGACATATTCTGAGCGTTCTTTCCGTCCCTGGTTTGCGGCAGTGTTGGCGGTCGTGGTCCTGGCTCTTGCTTACGTTTCATGGCGGGGGGCACCGACGAAATCTGCTCCGCCTACTACAGTTCAGACTCCACCTGCAGTAGCAGCCCCTGAGCCAACGCAGCAGCAAACTGCAACCCCTGACGCCCAGCAGATGGCATCTAGCGTGAATTCACAACCTGAAACAACGTCAACGCTGTCCGCGAAAACAACTCCGGCTGCAATTCCGCCGAACCAAGTCTCTGCTCCACCGAATGAGATTTCCTCTCAGGTTATCCCTCCGACTAAGAACGCGCCTGCCGGAACAATCACTGGAAAGGGCTTCGAAGAACTTGCTCAGGCTCGGGACTTTCTCAACGGCACCAACGGACGGGAACACAACACATCGATTGCGGCGCAATGGCTGTGGAAAGCCGTCCGCAAACAAAATGCCGACGCAACCGTGCTTTTGTCTGAACTTTATCTGCGAGGCGATGGGGTGCCGAAGAGTTGCGACCAGGCCCGCCTTCTTCTGGATGCAGCAGCGCTCAAAGGAAGAAAAGACGCAGCCGGAGAGTTGCAAAACCTGACGGCGTTTGGGTGTCAGTAGATTAGCGCGCAAATAAAACTACTCCGCGCACTCGAACAGACAGAGGTTTGCGGTCCGCGCAATAGCTCTTTATCGCGGACCACTCCTGCTACTATTTTTTAAGAGAGAAATGCTATTGAGTCATCATCGACGGCTCGATGCGCCGCGACTCATACCACAGGGCTAGCTCCACACGGTTCCACAGCCCCAGCTTGTCATAGATGACCCTCAGATAATTCTTCACAACATGTTCGGTGGTCCCGATCTCGTCTGCTACTTCACGATTCTTCAGGCCTTGGGCAACCAGTTGGATGACTCTCTGTTCGCGTTCGCTTGGGACGCGGGTTCCATACCGCCCATTTTCAGACATGCTTGCCTCCGGTATAACAGGGTTGCGAGTTTCACTCGCTTGATTCCACCGGTAATTCCAAACCGCAAAAATAACCGGTTGAAATGAGCTTTCACCGTCCGCCTGGCCATTTTGAGCTGGCTGGCGATTTCTGCGTTGTCACATCCTTGTAGGAGTAGTTCGACGATTTGTTGTTCGCGCGGACCTAGTCGAATGGCCTGCTCCTTCATCAGATCCCCTTTTTATGCCCACCGATCGCTCCGCCACGACCGGCTGTTGTTTCAAAAAGAGACAGCACCCAAAATGCCACTTTGGCTCCAAGTTGGGGGGCAAAAATGCCTATCCGGTGCCAGTTGCAGGGGTTAACTCTCACACAACCTGGGAAGATAACCCAGGAAACGCGGCGTTTTCCACATCGAGAATAGAGCAACCCCCACCAAAGGCGCATAAAGACTGATGAATTGCAATGTGAGTTCCTTCCGTCACCGCTCCCATGACCTGATTTCCTCGCAGGTCGGCAAACTTCACATTCCGAAAATTGGCCCCAAGATGGGAAAAATAACACTAAGTTTTCTGCTAATTTCTGCCTGCGGTCGGGCGGTTGGACAGCTATCTCAGGTAAACACCCTAGACGAAAATTCCTGCACTACGGGAATCTCCGGCACAAATTACACGACCCTTGGTGAATTTCCACAATGCCGGATGCCGTTCCTGGTTCGCCATCTTGAAGAATTCACACTCATTTAACCTGCAGGTCGTTCTGCGAAATAGCGCAATGACAGGCTGCTTATGCTGCTTATATGGCATTAGTTTTACGTTGCTTAAGACACTGGGGAACTTCCGAGGCGGGTAACCAGTAAAATACGCATACGTTTAAGCAGGCCGTCCGCTTGTGTCATGACGGTCGCATGCCGAACACATGAACAATCAAAGAATTCTGGTCATCGGGGCGGGACCAACAGGACTGGGCGCAGCTTGCCGCCTGCACGAGCTGGGCTATGAGAATTGGATTCTCTATGAAGGGTCCGATCACGTCGGCGGGCATGCCGCGTCCCATGTCGACCCAAAGGGCTTTCTCTGGGACGAAGGCGGCCACGTTATTTTTTCTCACTACCCGTACTTCGATCGGCTGATCGAAGAAACCCTCGGCAAGGAAGTTCACGAATGCGTGCGCGAAAGCTGGGTCGTCTGCGGTGACTCCTGGGTGCCTTATCCGTTTCAAAACAACTTGCGCCATCTGCCGAAAGAAATGCAGGTTCGCTGTCTGCTTGGCGCTGCGAAAGCGGCTGCGAATGGCTACGCTAACCACAGCCACAACTTCCATGAATGGATTCTCGCTACCTTCGGCGAAGGAATTGCCGAGGCGTTCATGTTCCCGTACAACCGCAAGGTGTGGACAACGCCGCTGGAACGTATGTCGAAGTCGTGGATCGCCGAGCGCGTCTCGGTCGTGGATTTCAAGCGCCTGCTGGAGAATGTCCTCTACCAGCGGGATGACGTGGGCTGGGGCCCGAACAGTAAATTCAAATTCCCTCTGCACGGCGGTACTGGCGAGATCTACCGTCGCCTAGCCAGCCGATTTCCAGACAAGCTGCGCACGAGCAAAAAGCTGGCTGAAGTCGATACCGCGCGCCGAACTGTAACATTTTCCGACGGCGCAGGCGATACTTATGACGTCCTTATCTCGACGATCCCGCTTGACCTGCTGATCAAGATGCTCAAGCCAGCACGTCTTGAACTGATCGATGCGACTCAGTACCTCGAACACAATGGTTTGCTCGTCATGGGCATGGGGCTGGAAAAACCGATCGAGACCAGCAAGTGCTGGATTTATTTCAGCGACGCCGACATGCCGGCATATCGTGGCACATACTTCTCCCACTACTCGCCGTTCAACGTCCCTAACGGCGACACAAGTCGCTACAGTTCGCTGATGTGCGAGGCATCGATTGCCCATGGAGATTCCGTCGATCCTCAAATAACGCTCGACGCCGTGACGAACGGCCTGATCCGCGCCAGGATTCTCGAGCCGGACGACCGCAACTGTATCCTCTCGCGATATCACCGCTACGTCGAATATTCTTATCCCATCCCGACGCTCGAGCGGGATCAGGCTCTGGCTGTGCTGCAGCCTGCGCTGCTGAGTCAGAAGATCTATTCCCGCGGCCGCTTCGGAGCATGGCGCTATGAGATCGGAAACATGGACCACTCCGTTATGATGGGCGTGGAAGCCGTGAATCACGCGCTGAACGACGAGAAAGAATCTGTGTTCCACAGCTCGTAGTTTTGTTCAAGATATTGTTCGTTCGACACGTTCGTTCAGAACGGGAGACCATCCTTGGAAGCCATCGTCGGATCGCCAAGAGTCAGCGTCATCATCCCGTCCTACAACACCGCTTCTCTCATCGCCAATTGTCTCGACTCCGTCTTTGCGCAGACTTTTTCTGATTTCGAAGTCATCGTGGTTAATGACGGTTCTCCGAATACCGCTCAGCTAGAGCAGGTGCTGGAGCCGTATCGCGGAAGAATTGTTTATATCCGCCAGGAAAACAAAGGGGCAGCCGGTGCTCGGAACACGGCAATTGCCAAGGCTCGCGGAGAATTTCTCGCGTTCCTTGACAGTGACGACTCCTGGTTCCCAGATCATCTCGCTTCTCAGATGCAGCTGTTCCAAGCCGATCTGACTCGTGATCTGGTTTACGCAGACGCCGAACTGATCCGCGATTCCGGTCATCCAAAAACATTCATGGAGAAATGTCCGTCGGAGGGATCGGCGACGTTTGAGGGGCTGGTCGTCGAAAGCTGCCAGATTCCGATATCGACCGTAGTGGTGCGCAAGGCTTCGATTGTGAAAGCGGGTGGCTTCGACGAAAACCTCCGCCGATGTGATGACTATGACATGTGGCTGCGCACTGCGTTTTATGGGGCGAAGATTGCCTACAGTCGCAAACCACAAGCTAGGCTTTTCCTTGGCCGACCCGATTCCCTCGGCGGCTCTCAGTCGAAAATGACTGAGGCCGTTTGGAGAATTCTGGAGAAGACCGCGCAAACACTGCCACTCAACGACGCACAGAAAAAACTTGTTCGAGATCGCGCTGCGGAGTTCCGTGCTAGATGTTTATTGGAGCAAGGCAAGGTTCAACTTCACGAACGACACCCCGAAAAAGCACGCGAGCTTTTCGCAGAAGCGAATCAGCACTTCCGCACGCTCAAGCTCAGTATGGCCATCCGCAGCCTGGAACTGGCGCCTCAATCCGCTTGCAAGCTGCTCGCTGCCTGGCACAGGTTTCGCAACACCATCACGGTATGATGGCTTCATTGCATGCATGAAGGGAAATTGGACTGGAAGTGATCAAGCGATTCATCGGCGGGTCCAAGCGCATTCTTGGCATTCATCGCCCGGGCCGCGAACTGATCATCCTGCCCGATGATACGTTCCTGGTGTCGTATCCGAAGTCCGGCAATACGTGGGCGCGGGTACTGATTGCGAACCTTCTTTCTCCCGGTAAGCCCGCTGATTTTCGCGCGATCAATGAGCTAGTCCCCGACCCATCGTCAGAGACGAAGCGGCATTTCATGCGTATGCCGCGCCCGCGCGTCATTAAGAGTCACTTCGTCTTCGATCCCCGCTATCCGCGAGTTATTTACATCGTGCGTGACCCGCGTGATGTAGTCATCTCTGAATATCACTACCAGCGTAAGACGCGCAATATCGATGACCATTATCCGATCGAGGAGTACGTCCATCGTTTCATTGCAGGTGAAACCTATCCGGAAAATGGCTCCTGGGGAGAGCACGTAAACGGCTGGCTCGCCGCCCGCGACGGCAACCCTAGATTTCTGCTGGTGCGTTACGAGAACTTGCTTTCTGATCCTGTTGACGAATTAGCCAGAATCGCTGCGTTCCTCAATATCGTTGCGACTCCGCAGCGGCTTGCAGAAATTGTTTCACTCAGTTCAGCGGATCGCATGCGCGATTTAGAGGCGCGCCAGAGCGACGCTTCTTCACTGATGAAGGGCAGCCGCAAGGATGTCGCATTCGTCCGCTCGGCTAAATCGGGAGGCTGGAAAGCTGAACTACCCCAGGCGTGTGTGACCCAAATCGAATCGGCGTGGGGTGAGATCATGAAACGCTTGGGTTACGAACTTTCTATTCTCAGTGCAATCGCGAAATAGCGTGAATGTGTCCGGCAAGCCATAGGCGAATTAGGAGACTATGCAAAATCCGGGATTGATGTCGGTCATGATCGAGCACGTCCGTTTTGTGAACCGTAAACGATGGTTTCGTTTCGCGGTACGGGGCAGGGGAAGGAACGAACAATCGGGGTTCTTTGACGCTCATCCACGATTTTTCTCGACGAGCAAGACAGCGGTCACGCGCGACCGGCTCAACGGACGCTATCGCGCGCTGATCGAATCCAATGCTGATCACATCGCGGACAAGCGTGTACTGGATCTCACCTCGCACGACGGCCGATGGAGTCTCGCCGCGAGCAAAGCCGGCGCCCGGTACGTGATGGGCATCGAAGCGCGAGCGCATCTTGTGGCAGCAGCCCGCAAAACGATGATCGAGTACGGAATACCCACTAGCCGAGTCGAGTTCACGCAAGGGGACCTTTTCGTCGAACTCGATAAGCTGGAAGCGAGGAGCTTCGACACGGTTTTTTGCTTTGGCTTTTTGTATCACACCATCGACCATATGGTGCTCCTGCGCAAGATTGCTCGGATCGGGCCTGTCGCGGTGATTGTCGATACAGCGATCTCTCCGTATCCGGGATGCATCATTGAAGTGGACAGGGAGGATATCGAGGACGAGGCCGCCGGAGCTATTGGCGAAGTTGGCGATTCTCGGCATGTTCTGATCGGAAAACCGAACAAATCCGCCCTCGAGCTGATGCTAAGGGCAGCGGGATATCCGAAACTTCGCTATTACGATTGGATGAACGCCGAAATTAGATGCTGGGACTATCTCAAAGACTACTATCTGAGGGAACGAATCACCCTCACGGCTGAGGCAAACCGCTAGGTGCCGAGATTCCTGGGGAAAGTTTGAATTCCACAAACCAATCGGCACGGAACAAATGAATTCTCTTCCACATCAACTTCTTCTCGCTGTAATCGCGCCTGATACTTGGTCACGGGGCGACACGAGTCCAATCGTGCGCTATTCCAGCTTATGATAGGCATGCGAAGCCATACGATTGCGCCTAGATAAGTCGCTAGTAAATGCATGCGTAAATTCGAACAACTTCAGATCATCAAGAATGTCGGATCGAGCTGGTTCGCTCTCGGTGTCAACATCCTGGTGGGCGTTTTTCTGTCGCCGTTCATTCTGCATCGTCTTGGGGACGCGGCCTTCGGCATCTGGGTCCTGATTTTCTCCGTGACCGGTTATTACGGCATTTTCGATTTCGGTATCCGCTCGTCGATCATCCGCTACGTTTCGAAATACACAGCGACCCATGATCTCGAAGAAGTTAGCGGTCTGCTTAACACCGCGATGTTCACCTACACCTGCGTGGGCGCACTGAGCCTGCTCATCACGTTCGTCGGATGCGTTTATGTTGATCGGATCTTTCACATCCCGCCGGCGTTCTATTCGACCGCGCGCTGGCTGCTTTTGATTGTGGGCACATCAGTGGCTCTTGGCTTCCCCTTCGGCGTGTTCGGCGGGATGCTCGAAGGACTGCAGAAGTTCTACGTTTTGAACTGGACCAACATTATTTTTTCCAGCCTGCTGCGGGTTGTGCTGATCGTGTTTTATCTAAACCGCGGATATGGCCTACTCACCGTCGCTCTGATTACAGTCGGTTTGCCGTTTATTGGGTCGATCGCGCGCGCGGTGGTCGCTCTGCGTGAATTGCCGATCAAGTTTTCGTCGCGATACGTCAGCCGCGATAGTTTCCGACGCATGGCGAATTACAGCGCCGTCACGTTCATGATCCTGATTTCATGGCGGCTACGGTTCAAAACTGATGCCGTGGTGATTGGGACGTTTCTATCGTCAGCCGCAATCACGTACTTCTATGCGGGTTCACGCCTGGTCGACTATGCCGGGGAAGTGGTAAGCAGCCTCGCACAAATTTTTGTTCCGATGTCGAGCCAGTCCGAGGCAGCCGGGAATACCGAACGCCTGCGCAAAATTTTCATCGCTGGCAACCGCGCCTGCGCTTTTGTGATTTTTCCCATCACGGCCGTCTTCGTAATCCTGGGACGGTCGATTATCGAAGCCTGGGTGGGAAAGAAATACATCTCGCAAGGCTATCCTGTGTTGCTCACGCTGATTATTCCCTACACGCTCATGCTGATTCAGGGGGCATCGGGGCGCATTCTTTTCGGAATGAGCAAGCACGGAAAGCTGGCGGTGGTGACGATGGTGGAGGGCATCTCGAATCTCGGCCTCAGCATCTTGCTTGTGCGACCGTATGGAATTCTCGGCGACGCGTTCGGCACAGCCATTCCGATGCTAGGAACATACCTCGTATTCATGCCATACCATCTTTGTTCGCGGCTTGGCATTCGCATCTCGACGTACCTGCGCCACGCATATTTACTGCCCGTACTGACATGTGCACCGCTGATATTGGTCCTACTATTGATGCAGCGCTGGTTTGTGCCGCACGGCTACCGTGAACTGGCTGTTCAGTTAGCAGTAGGTGGAACTGTCTACGGCGCGTGTCTTGCATGGGCTTACTTTTCGGGCAAAGCGCTTCATGTTGCCGACATGATGTCGACTTCTTCAATGCGAGAGCGCGAAATGGAAATCGCTACTGCCGCAATCGACTCTCTGCCGGAGGATGTCTAGGCAAACACATTGCCATAAACACATGGACTCGTCAGACCAACAGCTTCCGGTTACCGTGACAGAATTGAGCCGAGATTGCATTCTCGATCCATCGGCTCCAGAGTTATCCACATCGTCGATTCACATCTGGCAGTTCCCTCTTACGATCCCTGACGGCTCACTGAACAACTTTGCAGCTCTTCTCTCAGAAGATGAGCGCGCTCGCGCGGCGCGCTTCCGCTTTGAGAAAGATGCTCGCCGCTTTACGGTTGCGCGAGCAACGATCCGGTCCATACTCGGCAGTTACGTTAGAACACTCGGCCGAGATCTTCGCTTTGACTACTCAAACTACGGCAAACCAGCGCTAACAGACGCCACGACTGACATTCGCTTCAGCGTCTCGCACTCTGGCGAACTAGCCATGCTTGCCGTCACACGCGGCTGTGAAGTAGGAGTCGACCTCGAAGCGATCCGCGACAACGTCGAGATCGATAAACTCGCAGAACGTTATTTTTCAGAATACGAACATGCGTTTCTCCGCAAGATCTCTCTTGATAGAAGACTACGAGCTTTCTTTCGCTGCTGGACTTCCAAAGAAGCATTCCTGAAAGCGCAGGGATTCGGACTCTCTCGCAGCCTGGAATCGTTCGATGTGGAGGTAAATCCCAAACTCCGAGCGCGCTTGCTCGCGACACGGCCCAATACTGACGAAGCAGAGACATGGTCTCTATACGATATTCCTACGGAAGAAAATTACGCAGCAGCCGTGGCCTGGGAAGGCTCAATCACTGAAATCAAAATCTTTCGCTGCCGCTAAAGAAAACATCGTCAATGTTAATTTCCTGACAATGTTTTTCCACAACATAAACAGAGTGCATAAAATTGCACCGGCTCGCTTAGGTACTGGAAAATACGTACCCTTGCATTGCGCAATCTCTTGCACATACAACCCACGTGAACTACAGATTTTTCCTTAAATATAACTTTTTCCCTTTATCCTTATCAATTTACAGTACAATCGCAAAAGGCGCTCCGGCATGGCACTTGCGGGTAATAGCAGCAGAGCCGGTTTGGTGTAGACTGGTAATCAACCAAGGTCACAGACCTGCAACAAATCTCGGCTGCATGTTCCCCCCACAGTTCCGGAAGTAATCGGTAAACATTCCGGCGTTACATTGAATTGCAAATCAGTGAATTTCAAATCGTAGTTAAAATTCGACCATCTTTGGAGGTTCGCACTTGTCCGCTTCGACCAGCCATTTGATTGCTCCACACGGTGGAGAACTCGTCAACCTGATTGCCCAGCCTGAACGAATTGCTGAGCTAAAAGCTCAATCCCGCGAATGGCTGTCCTGGGATCTGACTGCACGTCAGATTTGCGACCTTGAATTGCTGATGAGCGGAGGCTTCTCTCCGCTGAGCGGTTTTATGACGCGGGCTGACTACGAAGGCGTCTGCCACAACATGAAGCTGGCCAGCGGTGTTCTGTGGCCCATGCCGATCACGCTCGATGTCACCGAAGAATTTGCCAAGAAACTTACGCCCGGCAGCAGCAAGATTGCGCTGCGCGACGCCGAAGGCGTGATGCTGGCCGCTCTGCACGTCGAAGAAGTCTGGCAGCCCGATCGCGCCGCCGAAGCAAAGGCAGTTTTCAACAGCACGAGCAAAGCTCATCCCGGCGCCGACTACGCGATGAACAAGTCGAACCCGTGGTATGTCGGTGGGCGCATCGAGGGCCTGCAGGCGCCATCGCATTATGATTTCCGTACGCTGCGTTTAACACCGGCGGAGTTGCGCGCCGAGTTTGCCCGGCTGGGATGGCGCCGTGTGGTCGCCTTCCAGACCCGCAATCCGATGCATCGCGCTCACGTGGAACTCACGTTCCGCGCGGCCAAGCGAGTCGAAGCCAATCTGTTGATCAATCCCGTCGTCGGCATGACAAAGCCCGGCGATGTCGACTACTACACACGCGTGCGCTGCTATCAACTGCTGAGTTCGAAATATCCGCAGGGAACGCAAAAGCTTTCACTGCTTCCGCTGGCCATGCGCATGGGAGGTCCGCGTGAGGCCATCTGGCACGCGCTCATCCGCAAGAATCATGGCTGCACCCACTTCATCGTCGGCCGTGATCACGCAGGTCCGGGCTCCGATCCAGAGACCAAGAAACCGTTCTACGGTCCTTACGAAGCCCAGGAAGTGTTCAAGAAGCACGAAGCCGAAATCGGCGTGACCATGGTTCCCTTCAATATGATGGTCTACCTCGAAGGCGAAGACCGTTACGTTCCCGATGATGAGGTGAAGAATGGTGATCGTGTTCTCAACATCTCCGGCACGGAATTGCGGCAACGCCTGAATGAAGGCCGTGATATTCCTGGCTGGTTCACCTATCCCGAAGTCGTGCATGAACTGCGCCGCAGCTTCCCGCCACGATCTCGCCAAGGCGTGACGATCTTCTTCACTGGACTCTCTGGCTCGGGCAAGTCGACCATCGCCAATGTTCTGCTGACCAAGTTTTTAGAGGTCGGCGGCCGCCCTGTAACACTGCTCGACGGCGACCTTGTGCGTAAAAATCTTTCGTCGGAACTTGGGTTTTCCAAAGAGCACCGCGACCTGAATATCCGCCGCATCGGCTATGTCGCATCGGAGATCACCAAGAACGGCGGCATCGCCATCTGCGCGCCCATCGCTCCGTACGACGCGACCCGCAAGCACGTGCGGCAGATGATCGAACCGCACGGCGGTTTCATCCTCGTGCATATCGCCACTTCCGTCGATGTGTGCGAGCAGCGCGATCGCAAGGGCCTTTATGCCAAGGCACGCGCCGGCATTCTCAAGGAATTCACCGGAATCTCCGATCCGTACGAGGTTCCAGCGGATGCCGACGTAACCATCAACACTGGCGAACTGTCAGCCGAAGAGGCTGCACAGGAAATCATTCTGCACCTGGAGCGCGAAGGCTTCATCGGAGTAAACGGCGCGGCGGCGTAAGAGTGACGGAATAAAGTGAACCGGATTCGACTATGGAATTCTTGACACTCAAAATCCTGGTGGGCTTTGCCGTTGGCATTCTCATCGGCATGAGCGGTGTGGGCGGTGGAGTTTTGTTGCTCCCGGTGCTGATTTTCGGCTTGCGAGTGCCGCCGATCGTCGCCGTTGGTTCCGACGCCCTGTTCAATTTCTTTACCAAGATCCCGGCCAGCCTGATGCATTTGAAGAGCGGCACGGTGCGACGCAAAGTTGTCATCGCGCTTGCAGTCGGCAGTGTTCCGGGCTCCATTTGCGGAGTCAAGCTGTTGATGTACATTCGCCACCTTTACGGTGACGGCGTCAACAGCTTTATCAAGACTGCAGTGGGCGTGCTGTTGATCATCGTTCCCATCTTGCTGTTGTTCCAACGACGCATCGAGGAGCGGATTGCTACTCGGCCGCCGACCATGAAGGGCTTCGCAGGAATGGCTCTGATCGGCCTGATCGCAGGCTTTCTGGTCGGAATGACTTCGGTGGGATCGGGCAGCATCATCATGATGTTGTTACTGCTCTTCTACAGCTTCCCGCCCAAAGTAAACGTTGGAACCGACATCGTCCACGCGGTCATTCTCACGGGAGTCACCAGCCTGATGCACTTCAAACTGGGCAACGTGGATCCCGCGCTCGTAGTAACGCTGCTTGTCGGCTCCATTCCGGGCGGACTGCTGGGCTCGCATTTTGCGACACGCATTCCCACACTCTGGCTGCGCCGCGTTCTATGTACATTGCTTTTGATCACCGGGGCCCGCATGTTGTGGGCTTAATCCCCAGAACTTTTATTGGCCGGATATTTTTCGTATTGGCCGTTTTCGCAATGCCTCAGGAGAACATGACTTCTTGTTACGCTGACATTCTGCAACGCATCCAGTCCGCCCTTGACGCATCCCGTGCGGTTTTTGCGCACTTTACTCCCGGAGAAGTCGAGGCCGAGTACAAGGCGGGTCATGATCCCGTGACTCAGGCCGACCGGGCCGTGGATGCGGTGTTGCGAGAAAACCTGCTCCGCGACGGTGAAGGCTGGCTCTCTGAAGAAAGCGCGGACGATCTTTCGCGCCTCGACAAATCGCGCGTATGGGTAGTCGATCCGCTCGATGGCACGCGCGAATTTGTGATCGGACTGCCGGAATTCAGCGTCTCGATCGGCTTCGTCGAGAATGGCAAGCCCGTCGCTGGAGGGATCTACAACCCGGCAACGCAGGAAACGATTCTCGGCGCTATTGACTGTGGCGTCACTTATAACAGCAAGCCTGCGCAGCCGAGTCAACGGACAACGCTGCCTGGCTCTCTGATCTTGGCCAGCCGCAGCGAGGTGAAGCGCGGCGAGTGGCAGCAGTTTCAGGGCGGCGACTATCAGATTCGCCCTATGGGCTCGGTGGCTTATAAGCTGGGCTTGGTTGCCGCTGGTCTTGCCGATATCACGTTCACGCTCACTCCTAAGAATGAGTGGGACGTCGCCGCCGGCGCCGCTCTCGTCACCAGTGCCGGAGGATTCGTCGCCACGCTCGACAACACGCCCTTGCGCTGCAACAACCGCAATCCACTGTTGACTGGCCTGATGGCCAGCGCCCCACTGCTTCGTGAGCCACTGCTCTCCGTGCTGGAGAAGCATCTGCCCGCCGCTGCATCCAGCGCTGGGCGATAAGGCTCTCTTGCGTTAATGGACCTTGCGCCGCGGCTCATCGTATAAAGTCAGAGCAGTACGTGAGCCCGATGCAGCCGCCCGCATATACACCCTCCAGCCTGCGCAGTCGCGCGCCCGTGTTTGTGCTGGGCAGTCCGCGTTCCGGCACCACACTGCTCTATGACATGCTGCTGTCGGCGGGCGGATTCGCAGTCTACCTTGCCGAATCCAATGTCTTCAATCTGCTGGTGCCGCATTTTGGTGATCTTCGTGACCGCTCCAACCGTGAAAAGCTGGTTGCAGCTTGGCTGGGCAGCAAACTCTTTCGCGCGTCAGGGCTGCAAGCGGAAGACGTTCGCACTCGTCTTCTAAAAGAGTGCGAGGATGGCGGCGATTTCCTTAGCATTGTCATGGAAGAAATTTGCGCTGCTCAAGGCATGCAGCGCTGGGCCGAGAATTCGCCCGAGGGTATGTTGTACCTGCCGCTCATCAAGCGTCTCATTCCCAACGCGCTGTTCGTTCACATCCTGCGCGACGGCCGCGACGTGGCCGCGTCGCTGGCGCGCCGCCGTTTCGTTCGCGCATTCCCATGGGAAGATCGCTACGGCCTGATGGGATGCGGGCTTTATTGGGAATGGATTGTCGAGTACGGGCGCAGCTTCGGACAATCGATTCCGACAGACTACATCGAGGTTCATTTCGAGCAGCTATTGGCCCGCCCGCAGGAGACGTTGAACGCGATCGGCCATTTCATCGACCAGCCATTGGACTATGGAGTGATTCAGCGCATCGCCTATGGATCTGTGGCGAAACCGAACACTTCTTTCTATCAGGAAGCAGAGAGCACAGAATTCAACCCCGTCGGACGCTGGAAGAAGAATTTCTCGCCGGAGCAACTTGTGAGTTTCGAGCGGCTGGTCGGCCCAACCTTAGTCGAACTCGGATATGAGACGGCCACCAATGGGCCGGCTCTAGGCCTGAATCTCTTGCTACGTGCTACGCGCCTTCTGCACCGCAGTTATTTCCGCAGCAAAGTCATCTACAAGAACAGCGCATGGATTCGAGCCTTACGCCCGGCAATGACTGGCGCCGACTTGGACCAGATCGTCCAGGCCGACCATCACCCAACAGCAGTCCGGTAGTCCTCGATGCGATAGTCAATCTCCTGCATACGCGAGTCTCGCTCTTTTTCGCATCGAAATGAAGTGGCCAATGCCGTTCACCCAGCTCTCAAATTCCAGATCGCTGCGCCCGCTCGTGTCTACCAGACGCGGCAACAGCATAGGATTGCTCTCGTGCGTTGCAATCCCCGTATCGCAGGTCGTCGCGGAAACGATATCTTCGGCTTTAAGCCAAGCTTTAAACTCGGGCTGGTATGCTCCGCTCGGGTAGCAAAAATGTCGCGGCGTTCTGCCCGTCATCTGCCCGATCCGCATCCGATTCTCGGCAATTTCCTTTCGGAATAAATCTTCGCTTAGCGGTGTGCGATGGCGGTGAGTATGGAGTTGAAAGTCCACACCCGAGCTGGCGAGTTCCTTCACCTCTCGCTGATTCATCAATTGCAGGATGCGCTTAGCGAGCAACATCTGATAATCAATCCTGAGCCTCTGCGCGAGGTGTACCGCAATTTCATCTTTCTGCGCACCGCTGATGTTCTGCCCATCGGCCCACGTGACGATCTGATCTACTGCCGTTTCGCGCGATCCCTCTGATTCCAACGCGACGATTTGCGCAACTCCAAACTCACATAAGTCCACCGTGCCTTGCTCACGCGCCTTCCACATCATGTAGGAACAAATCAGACTGAAGATCGGGAGTTCAAGCGTGTTGTAGTAAGTCGTGAGGTAGACGGTGACTGGAAATCCAGCTTGCTTCAGTCGCGGGTAGGCTTGCGCATAGAAATCGTAACCGCCATCGTCGAAGGTAAGTACAACGCTGCGTTCCGGAAGATCATTGCGATAAAGCCGCTCCAGCGCCTCAGCGAGCGGCAACACCGCATACTTCCCTCGACGCAGAATTTCCAGCCTGCGTTCAAACTGTTGCGGCCGAATGTAGAGATAAGGCCGCCACTCGTGCTCGTCCTCAAGCGAAATGCCATGGAAGCACAGAATCAACAGCCTCTGCCGCCGCCAATCGCTGTTCTGCACTAGGTGGAACGCGCCGCTACCTTTGAGCATCGTCAGAGCCGCGCGCCGCAAAGATCTTCGTACCCGCTCGCCGGCTCGCATGCCTAGCTCAGCACCGCCATAGTCGCCGAGTTTAGCGCGGCGGTACCTTCCGCTGGATCGTTCTCAATCATGACGCGCTGCCAAATCTCAAAGTTCAGCAGGCGCCAGATGCGGTTCCCGTGATCGCGAGCTTTGGCGCGGTGCTCGGCAAACAGACGCCGCACCGCTTCAGGCTGGAACAAACCCCGCTGGGCGCTTCGTGGTTCAAGCAGCAAGCGTTCGAGATCATCTAACTGTGGCCCGGCGAGCCAGTAGTCCCACGGAGTGGGAAAGCCCATCTTCTTACGATATACGAGCTCGCGTGGAAGCAAATCTTCGACGGCACGCTTCAGAACGAATTTACCCGCCATCCCTTCAATCGAGTACTTGGCTGGAATCTTTGCCGAGAACTCGACCAGCTCATGATCGAGAAACGGCACTCGGCTTTCGACGGAAGCCGCCATACTCATCTGGTCTTGCTTCATCAGCAATTCGATGAGGTAACTATTAATGTCAGTGTAAAGAAGCCGGTGCAGCAAGTCGCCGCTGGACTTCTCCCACGCGTGCATCGAACCCGCGTAGGCATCTCCGGCTGTTGCGAGAGCATCCGGCGTGAGCAGGTTACTCTGGTCTCTGGCAGAAAATGCAGAGAAAAAGTTGTCGTAGTAAAACGACGGCCATGAACTTCCATCCCGAACGAGGAATGTATGGTCCAGCTTGCGATGCAGCGTCGCGCTCAGCGGTCCTGACTGAATCGCCTTGCGCACAAAATTCCTCACAACATTCGACGTCACAGCGCGATAAGCTCCATCCATGCGGGCGTTCAGCAGCGTCCATGCGTAACGCGTGTAGCCGCCTAGAGTCTCATCGCTTCCCTCGCCAGTCAGCACAACCGTAACCTGCTCCCGCGCCAGTCGCGCCACGAAATACAGCGCCACACTGGAAGGCCACACCAGAGGCTCGTCTTCATGCCAGATCAACCGCGGCAGGCTTTGAAAAAACTCTTCCCGGCTCATCCGTACTTCGTGATGCTCCGATCCGATGTGCCTGGCCACCTCCCGCGCAAAACTCAGCTCGCTGAATTTCTCTTCGTCATATCCCACTGCGAACGTCTGAATGCGATCTCCACGAATCTTCGATGCCAGAGCTGCCACCGCGCTCGAATCGAGCCCTCCGCTCAAAAACACTCCCAGCGGCACATCGCTCATCAGGTGCGACCGAACCGCGGCTTCGAGCAGTTCGCGATAGTTCTGCACGTAGTACTCTCGCGGCTGAGGTTCGCGGTCCACCTCGACAGCAAAATCCCAATACCGTTCAATCCGCAAGCCGCGATCCTCAGACAGTTCCAGTGTGTGGCCTGGCAGCAGTTTGTGGATTCCCGCAAACATGGTCTCCGCGCTGGTGATATAACCGAACGCAAGATATTCAGCGAGAGCACCCCGATTGAATTCTGCCGTGACGCCTGGATACGCCAGAACCGCTTTAATCTCCGAGCCAAAAAGAAATGTGTTCCCATCCCAGCGGTAATAAAAAGGCTTGATCCCTAAACGATCTCGCGCTCCAAACAATGTGCGCTTGCGGCGATCCCAAATCACAAAGGCAAACATGCCCTGCAAGCTCTTCACGCAATCTCGACCGTACTCTTCGTAAAGATGAACTATCGTTTCCGTATCGCTGCGTGTGCGATAGCGATGCCCTTTCGCTTCCAGGTCCTTGCGCAACTCGGCGTGGTTGTAAATCTCCCCGTTGTAGGCGATCCAGATATCTCGATTTTCATTGCACAGAGGCTGATGGCCGCTCTCAACGTCAATGATGCTTAGCCGCCGCATGGCCAGCCCGACATTTTCTTCAACAAAAGCTCCCTCGTCGTCAGGACCGCGATGCACGATGCGGCGATTCATAGCAGCCAAAGCTTCGCCGCTAACGCCCTGTGCCCGGTCACGAAAAAAAATGCCGCAGATGCCGCACATGTCAGACTGTGATTCTGCTCCTATTCCAGAACGTTGGTAGCGGTGGGACTATCTGATAAAGACAACGCAGGCCCTTTATCCACTGCATCCGGATCAGATGAGAAAATTTCTTGGCGATTTTCCTGAATCGTAAGCTCTCCCCATGAAACCGTTCGCTTGAAACGCAGTGCAGGCCCACCCTCGATTTCGACATGACCCCCGTTGACCAGCATGATGCGATGGTCTGTGCCATTGTGCGATCGTCTCCAGCAGACAAATTCCGCATCACTCGAAACCAGCCCTTCACGCCAGCTTTTTCCTGCTTCTGCAAAAAAGAAAGAGGCTATCTGCTCTGCGCCGACAAATTGATAGACCGCAACGACTGAATTCGGCTTGAGTTCACCAATTCGTGCAAAAGTCCCGGGACGCTCCCGCGCTTCCTCCAATGCTACTAGCAAAACTGCAAATTCATCCGGAAGGTCTGCTCTTTTCGAGAACGTTATAACCGTCATTGGCGCAGTTTGTCCGTACACAGGTGACCACGATTGCTTGCTGACTTCCTCCGCCCATCCGTGCCCCTCGACTGGGAGCAATGCGAGTCCCGCGGACGCTCCTTTCGCACGAAAGACACCTTCCGTCACCAATTGCAGATCCTGTCCCAGATGCAAGTTCAACTCGAGTTGATGCCGCCCCGTACCCTCGGCTTGATCGCGCACCAGATACATCCCGTTCTTGAGGGACAATACCCACCGCCGATGTGTTACCGGTGATGAGAGCCTTTGATAGCCGTCGTGACTAGCAATCAGCAAATCGAAATTTCTACCTTGGATCCATTTCTCTGCTTTCGATTGTGTAAGCCGTTGCCACGAAAACGTTGAACCCGGTTCAGCCTGATCCAGTCCATCCACGCGCAATGTGTTGTGCATCCCGGTTCCACGAAATAAATTTCGTTCTCCACCCTCCCCAACATATTCGCAAGTTCCTGGATCGATCAACAGATCATGCTCACGGCATCGCAAAGTCACGCTCAAGGCATCTGCGTGGCCGTGGCCTCCACTCTGCGTGCCCATCGGACCACAATCCACAACAAGTTGTGTTGTCAGTTTCTCCGAGGGCATCAAATACATCCCGGAAGGCTCAAGTGCAGCGGAATTCATATTCAGCGAGTCTGTCGTGAGCTCATCCCACATGCGCACGCCCTCTGGTCCAACTAGCCAGATCGTTTCCTCGGTCAACTGACCAACCACAGCTTTGTAATCGCCTCGATTGAATAAGATTGCATCCGTGGCCAACGGGTCAAGCAGATGCTCGCCGCGGTTGCGCCGTGGATCGAAAACCCGCCCGCCATCATCGTCTCCAAAGCGAGGAGGTGCGCCGCATCGTCCCAACAAGCACAGTGCGGTGAGCATTTTCTCTAGTGATGCTTCGAACTCAACAGGGAGAGGAATACCGTTTGCGCTCGCAAGCATGGCCGCATGCAAGAAAAGATCGAGCGCGTAGACATCATAATAAGTTGATTGCTCGAAATGAAATCCGTCGTGCCTCACCTGCCTCTGCGCTTCTTCGAGCACGATCTGCCAGCCCAGGATCTTCCAACGCTCGGCAGCGGCTAATTCCGGGCAGAGTACACCGAGAAAAAAAAGCCCAACGCCCTCCCCAAGCAAGTGTGTGTTCGGAGAAAAATAAGTGGATAGATAACGCTCGATATGTCGCCCATGTAAAGCAAGAACTCGAAGCCACTCCTCGCGGAAGTTCAGGAGTCCCGGCACGCCCTCGAGCAGGTGGTACGTCCAGAGCCATGCCATGCTGCGGAATGCGGCTTCCAGGCTGCTGGCCCAGTTGATGCCGACCGGGTATGGGTTTTCCGCCCTCCAATGCCGCCACTGGCGCAGAATTTCATCCACGTACCGAAGATCCCCGGTCAGTCGATACGCCTTTGCCAGCGTGACAAAATGCTGGTGCCGGTTGAGTTCCCAGGTGATCTTGCTGTCCCCAACTTCCTCAAAATCCAGATACCGAATGCGATAAAACATTTTTCGTGGCGCCTGCCTGGCATGTACTAAGTCAAGGTGCCAATCGATCGGCCGACCGTAGGCGAGGTCAGAATATCCGAGCAAATCGAAACGATGCCGGAGAATTTTATTGGCCTGCTCGACGATATTTTTTACTTGCTGTGGAAGCCGTTGCCGTAACAGTTCCAGTCTGCCGGGTACATCGTCTGGGCCGAAGAAAAAATTCCCTTTTGTACAGGTACTCGACTGTCTTGCACCCCTATGCTGTCTGCTCGCGAAATTGAATCGTAACAAGTAAAGAAGTGCATCTTGGCGTTTGGCTAGTTCCTGCCGAGCACGGAAACTTAGCTCAGCCTGATCCATCCGGGCTATGCGGTTCGCGACTTGTTTCCATTTGGCAGGATTCATGGCGTTTTAGCGTTCCAGACCACCCTGTAGATCGCCTAGACAAGGGCTGTCCAGAGATTTCCTGTGGTTATGTATTATTAACTGTTCTCATCGCATCTCGCGACAATCTCTTGCGAATTCTCTGGGTCAAAGCGGGCAAACTGCTGCCGGTGGATACCGGCGGCAAAATTCGTTCCCAAAATATTCTGCGGCATCTGGCACGCTCCCACAGTGTGACCTTGCTCACCTATTACGGAGGCAGCAAGGATTCGGCATATGAAATGGAGATCGCGCGTGAGTTTCCCGGTGCCGTGACCATTTATACCGCAGCTCTGGACGGAACCTCGGTCGCTCAGTCGCTCGATTATGTGCGGCGTGTTTTTCAAACTGCACCATTCGCTGTGAGCAAGTTCACACATCCCGAGGTACAACGATTGGTGGCGTCTTGGATTGAAGTAAAAACGACCACGGGAAAAACGGTCGAGGATCAAAAGTTCGATGTGGCAGTTTGCGATTTCCTCTCCGCTTCACGAAACTTCCCTGAGAAATCTGCCACACCGACCGTCCTGTTTCAACACAATGTCGAGACGGCGCTTTGGAAGCGGCTCGCGGAGACCGAATCAAATCCGGCGAAGCGGGCGGCCTACAAGATGGAAGTTCGCAAGATGGCGAGCTACGAGCGCGCAGCTCTGCGCAGGTTTGATCACATCATTGCTGTTTCAGAGCATGACTGTGAGCAGATGCTCGTCATCGAGCCAACTTGCGACATCAGCGTCGTGCCGACCGGTGTAGACACGAAAACTTATACCGTCACGTCACCATCCACGTCTGATCCACCCAGAATCGTCTTTCTCGGCTCCATGGATTGGGAGCCCAACATCGACGCCGTCACTTATTTCTGCCGCGACATTTTTCCGCGCGTTTGCGATCAGTTTCCGTCTGTTCGGTTCCAAATCGTAGGGCGCAATCCTAACGCAAGCATCAAGCAGTTGGCCTCGAAGTCCGTCGAAGTCACCGGCACTGTCTCGTCTGTCGTAGAGTATTTGCGCGATGCCACTGTCGTTGTAGTTCCGCTGCGCATCGGCGGAGGAACGCGCCTTAAGATTTTTGAGGCGATGGCTACTGGCCGAGCTGTGGTCTCCACGTCGATCGGCGCCGAAGGCTTGGCGGTTCAGAATGGCCGCGATCTCATCCTCGCCGACGACGCTGCGATTTTTGCTGATGCAGTGATTCGTCTGCTAAGTGATGCCGCACTTCGCCGCCGATATGAACAAGCTGCAGCTCAGCTCGCTGCTCAATACGACTGGTCGAACATTGCGCAGCAGTTCGCCGAGGTGCTGCAGAAAACCTGCCGCAGGGCTATGGCCCGTGAGCACATATGAAAGTGCTGGTATTGGATGGCGACCAGAATCAGGCTGTCGCTGCTGTGCGGTCACTCTGCCGTGCTGGACATACTGTGTTCGCCGGTGAATCTGCCTCCTGGTCGAAAGCGGGATTGTCGCATGCATGCTCTAGCAAGCTACGGTATGTCTCCCCGCGTGAAAATGCCGATGCTTTCCTCGAAAGTCTTGTTGCATTTCTCCAACAACATCCCGGAACCTTAGTTCTTCCGATGACCGAGGCTACGACCCTGCCGGTGTCGGCACACCGCGGGACACTGATCGCCGCAGGCACCCGCCTTGTGTTGCCGGAGCATAACAGTATTCTTCGCGCTTTCGACAAAGACGAGACGACCCGTCTCGCCGCTTCGCACGGCATCGTGGTTCCAGCAACGATCCTCATCGAGAACTCGGAACAAGCGCACAAAGCGGCGCAGTCACTCCCATATCCCGTAGTCCTCAAGCCACGCACTTCCGAGGAACTCCGCAACACAGTAATTCGCCGGGCAGGACGCACGCGATACGCTCGCAACGCCACTGAGTTCGACGATGCATATCACGAAGTCAGCCGACGGTCTTCTGCGGTGCTCGTCCAGCAATTCGTTCCGGGAGAAGGCGTTGGATACTTCGCCCTAATGCATCATGGCGAACTGCGGGCCGAGTTCGCGCACCGACGGATTCGCGATGTTATTCCAACTGGCTCAGGAAGTGCTTTACGCGTCAGCGTTGATCCCGATCCTGAAATCAGGCGCGCATCATTAAAGATTCTCTCAGCGCTGCGGTGGCACGGCGTAGCCATGGTCGAGTACCGCAAGCAACCGGGGTCGCCTCCGGTCTTCATGGAGGTCAACGGACGTTTCTGGCACTCCCTCGCGTTGGCCTGCTATGCCGGAGTAGACTTCCCTGCACTTCTCGCGCGCATGGCGGAAAACGGTGACATTGAGCCGGTTTCGGGCTATCGGCACGGCGTTCGCTGCCGCTGGCTTTTGGGCGACGCGCGTCACCTCGCTGAAGTGTGGAAGGGTCCGCCACACGGTTATCCCAGCCGATACCCCGGCCGTCTGCGCACTCTGGTCGACGTGCTGACCCCAACTTCCGGAACATATCACGATCTGTTTCAATGGAATGACCCGTTGCCGGAAGTGGGCGATTGGCTAAAGTTCTCTTTGCAGATGCTACGTTTCTTAAAAGGACGATAATGCTGAAGGGCGCGCTCCATGTTCATAGCAAATACTCCGACGGAGAGTTCACTCTCGCCGAGCTGCGCCAGGTTTATCTCGCCCAGGGTTGCTCGTTTGTCTGCAACACAGATCACGCGGAGTACTTCAACAGCGATTCGATTCGCGCTTATATGCAGGATCTCAAGCGCAATTCTGATGACAAGTTTTGCTTCGTTCCCGGTCTTGAATACCGCTGCGAACGCGAGATGCACATTCTGGGCTATGGCGCGACTGTGCTCGCTTCGGCGAAAGAGCCAGAAAACATTATTCGTCACATCGAATCGCAGGGCGCGATCTCAGTGATCGCCCACCCCAAAGACGATTTTTTTTCCTGGATTGAGGGATTTCACATTTTGCCTCGCGGCATCGAAACCTGGAACTCCAAGTACGATGGCCGCTACGCTCCGCGCCCCGGAACATTTGCCCTGCTGCAGCGACTCCGCCAGCGGATGCCTGAAATGCACGCCTTCTATGGGCAGGATTTGCACTGGCGCAATCAATTTCGTGGGTTGTGCGTCGCCATTGATTGCGACACACTTGCCCCATCTGCGATTCTCGCGGCACTTGCGGCAGGAAACTACCACGCAGAGAGAGATCATTTGGAGCTGCCTTCGTCAGGCATTCTGTCTGAAGAATTGCTCATCGAGTTCGGCGAAGCTCACGCTCGCTCGCGGCGCGTATGGCAAATTTTCAAAAACGGTAAGCGAACTCTCGACCGCATCGGCATTCGCGTTCCTGAATCTCTGAAGGCGCAGTTACGCAGGATCTTCTGATGGCTGGTTCCGGCATCGTCTTCCTCATGTATCACGAACTGGAACTGCCCGGACGGCAGCTGGTCCAATCCGAACCGGGATACGTACGTTACATTCTTCGCGAAACCGCATTCCGCTCGCAGATTGATTGGCTTCACAGCAACAGCTGGCATGGTTTGAGTGTGAGTGAAGCATTAGGCTCGTCCGCTGAAAAATCGGTCGCCATTACATTTGACGACGGGTGCGAAACCGATCTGATCGCTGCTGCTCCCATCCTGCGCGACGCCGAATTTCGCGCCACGTTCTATGTGACCACTGGCTTCCTCGACAAGCCGGGATACATGTCCGCTGCACAATTGCGCGAGTTGAGTTCCTCTGGCTTCGAAATCGGGTGTCATTCCATGACTCACGCCTATTTGGACGATCTCAATTCTCAGCAGTTGCACGTCGAAATTGTGGACGCACGTTCCAGGCTGGAAGACGTGGTCGGTCACAAGGTAGAACATTTTTCCTGCCCCGGCGGGCGCTACAACGAACGAACGCTGTCACTAGCTCGCCAAGCTGGATATTGTTCCGTCGCCACAAGCCGAGCCCATGCCAATAGCTCCACGACTGATCCATTTCGGTTGGGCCGCGTCGCCGTCATGCGCAACACTAGTCAAACGGATTTCGAAAACATCTGCGCAACAAGAGATTTGTGGAAAATGCGCTTAGGTGAGTCTGTCCGAACGTCGACGAGAAAGATGCTCGGTAACAATCTCTACGACCGCGTTCGGACTGCGATGCTCCGTCAGTCTTAGCCCAACTGCTGAGTGGCAGGTTGACGCTTATTGTCGCCTCTGGAATATTGAAATTCTATGCCCACTCAGATCTTGAAAGCTCTGAGAAACTTGTCACGCGCGCCTGAGATTCTCCGTTGCGCGGCTGAGACATCGCAATGGGCGCACATCTCCGCAGCGTATTTAGGGGTTTCCAGCCCGCAATATCCTTTCGTGCTATGTCTACGCACGGGAGAACATATTGCGATCGAGGAACTCACCGATCTCAAGGCTTTCTGGCAGATTTTTCTGCGGAGAGTCTACCGTGTTGCTTCCACCGATCACGTCATTGTCGATCTCGGCGCCAACATCGGAATTTTTACCCTCTATGCAGCTCGCTGCGCCCCACAGGCAAAAATATTTTCAGTCGAGCCGTTCCCGTCCACTTTTCAACGGCTTGTCGATACTGTTCGCGATCATCCACTCGAAACACGAGTGACTTGCTTAAATTTTGCTGCCGCGGGATCGAGCGGTACACGTCTTATGCCCGATGCACCCGTTCCCAGCCAGCGCCGAGTCCTATCTTCAGTCGCTTCCTACGCTAAGGTGAGCACCGGGCCTCAAGTTATGGGAAAGACGCTGGAGGCAATGTTTGATGAGAATCGGCTGTCGCACGTCGATCTGCTGAAGGTGGACATCGAGGGCAGTGAATATGAAGTCTTCCTTTCGACTCCTTTGCACGCCCTCGCGCACATCGATCGAATCGCGATGGAATATCACGGCGACAGCGCGCCATATTCCAAGCAACAGCTCTTTGACCACCTTTATCGCGCGGGTTTCAATATCGCGTGGGATATTTGCGACGCACAAGGCTACGGCATCACTGAGATGATTCGCCAAGCCTGACTTCTGCAACTTTTTACCGATCTGCGTCTGTTCAATTACCGACAAATCCAGATAGTCCAATCTCATTCTTCTCCATGCCCTTCCGTGTTCTTCTAGACCACGGCCTTTCGTTATCTGTGTCATTTACTTCTTACCCACTAAAGTCACCTGTAAGGACTCGAACGTAACAGTCCCCCCCAACTCTATCGTTACGAGGTTCTGGATGTTTAAAACTGGAACGCTGCTTCAGCGTGGCCTTATCAGTTCCTTTTCATCGCGGCATTTCCTTTTCATTTCATTCTTTTTCGCACTCATCGGCTGCTTAGGCGGCGGTATACAACAGCTCGCTTCGGCGCAATCGGCGGACTCCAAAACTGATTCCATACCGCGTCTTTCGCTCGAACCAGCCACCCCCAGAGTCACATCCGAAGAAAATCTGCAATTCACCGCCCTGGTAGCTCACAGCAGCAATACAGCAGTAGCTTGGTCTGTAAGTGCCGGAACCATTTCCAGCACGGGCCTCTTCGCAGCCCCGAAAGTCACGAATGAACAGACCGTAGTCGTGACCGCTACCAGCGCCGTCGCCGGATCGATGACCACCAAAGTCACCGTAATTCCTGCGCACACATTGAGAATCAAAACAGGGACCCTGCCCGCGGGCACAAATGGTTCTTCTTACGACGCCGTGCTGACCGCATCCGGAGGAACATCTCCCTATCACTGGGCTTTGGCATCAGGAGTACTGCCCACTGGGCTCCATTTCGACCCATCAACGGGAAGTATTTCCGGCATTCCGTCTGAGACGGGCACTTTTCCTGTCAGCGTCACTCTGAAGGACGCCGCAACTCACTCTGCATCGCAAACGCTCGCTGTCAAGGTTTCTCCTGCCATTATCAACATGGTCGATGGTCCAGCAGAATTGCCGCGAATTTATCTACACACGACCATGGGCGACACACCAGCCCCGGGCAAAGTCATCCATGTCAATGCAAACGGAGATTTGCAGGCCGCACTGAACAATGCCAGTTGCGGCGATACGATCACATTACAGGCCGGTGCAACATTCAGTGGTGTTTTCCATTTCCCCGCGAAGTCGTGCGATGGTGGTCACTGGGTCATTGTCCGCACAGCCGCGCATGACGAAAGCCTGCCTCCGCAGGGGACGAGAATTACTCCCTGTTACGCCGGCGTGGTTTCGCTTCCCGGTCGTCCGTCCTTCAATTGCGCGTCAACTCAAAACGTGATGGCTAAACTGGTCTTCAATTACAAGTCAGGATTCGGCCCAGTGGTCTTTGACTCCGGGGCCAGCTACTATCGACTCATTGGCCTTGAGATTACGCGCTCTGCCAATCGCGCTTTCATCTCTGATCTCATTTCGCCCGACAACGGCGCCACCGCCAATCACATTGTTCTCGATCGCCTCTGGGTTCATGGCACGGCGCAGGATGAAACTACGCGCGGTGCTTATCTCAACGGTATGACATCCACCGCAGTCATCAATTCTTTCTTCACCGACTTTCACTGCGTAGCCATCAGCGGGAGCTGCACCGACTCACAGGCTATTGGCGGTGGCGGAGGGAACTTTCCGGCCGGTCCTTACAAGATCGTTAACAATTTTCTGGAAGCGGCGGGAGAAAACATTCTCTTCGGCGGAGGGCCAGCGACCACCACACCCGCCGATATCCTCGTTCAGCACAACCACATCTTCAAGCCTCTGATCTGGATGTCCGGTCAGCCCGGATTTGTCGGCGGCCGCGATGGTCACCCCTTCATCGTCAAGAACAACTTCGAATTAAAGAACGCCCAGCGCGTGCTGTTTGAGGGCAACATTGTCGAATACACCTGGGGTGGTTTCTCACAAGCTGGATACGCGATCGGTCTGACGCCCAAAAATCAAGCAGGCAGTGACGGTGCAAATCTCTGCCCCGTCTGTCTTGTCACCGATGTCACGGTCCGCTACAGCACAATTAGCCACGCGGCTGCGGGCATCAATCTAGCCAACTCGCTCTCCGACAACAAGGCCATGGCTGCCGGCGGAGGCCGCTACAGCATTCACGACATCACTATCGATGACATCAACGGCGACTACTATTTCGGCGGCGGGCCGCTCTTTCTGGTGCTGAACGGATGGACCAACCACATCCTTGGCGACATCCTCATCAACCACATCACCGGGTTCGGAGATCCAGCTCACTCCTCTCTGACCGTCGGCAACAACGTTCACAACCCAAAAATGTCGAACTTCGTATACACCAACAACCTGGTTCGCGCCGGTGAATATCCAGTATGGTCCTCTGGCGGCAAGACGAATTGCGCATATTCCGGCGTTCCGAAGACCGTGATTGATTCCTGTTTCCAACCATACGCATTCATGAGCAACGGGATCATCGCAACCCCCACCAACTACCCGCCTTCAAGATGGCCGACGAAAAATTACTTTCCCGATGATCCGGCAGCCGTGCAGTTCGTGAACTATAACCACGGCAATGGCGGCGACTATCACCTGCTCTCATCGAGTCCGTACAAAAACGCCGGGACCGATGGTAAAGACCTCGGTGCTGACATCGACGCCATCCAGACCGCAATCGCAAACGCCTACTAGCCATATCCTCTTGCGCAAGCTCGGCGTGAGAAAATGCGAGAGAGGGATATCGCGTTTTGCGCCCATTGATTCTTATCGTGCTTCTTGCTGGCGTGTCGCTTTTTGCTCTGTTAGGCCATACTAGGGCGGTAGACACTTCTTCCGCCAAGTTTGACGGCCCGGCGGAACTTCCCCGCATCTATTTGCAAACGTCCCTTGCCGACACGCCCGCTCCTGGAAAGATTCGCACGGTAAAGGCTGGTGACAACCTACAATCTGCGCTCGATCAAGCTGCTTGCGGAGACACACTGAGCCTGGAAGCTGGCGCCATATTTACCGGCCACTTTGTGTTTCCAAAGAAAAATTGCAACGATGCTCACTGGATCATTCTTCGCACCAGCACTCCCGACAGCGACCTGCCAGCAGAAGGCTCGCGCTTGACGCCATGCTACGCGGGAGTAAGCTCCCTGCCCGGACGTCCCGATTTCCATTGCACTTCTACCAAAAACGTTCTCGCCAAACTCGTTTTCGCGGGAAAGTCGGGAGCCGGTCCAATCATCTTTGCAGCCGGGGCGAATCATTATCGACTGGAGTGCCTTGAAGTCACGCGCGCCGAAAACGAGAACTCAATCAGCGCGCTGATCATGCCCGAAGTTCACGCGCCCGCTGACCACATTGTTCTCGACCGCGATTGGGTACACGGTACCGCTCAGGGCGAAACCACACGCGGCATTTTCCTGACCGGAATGGCGTTTACGGCAATCGTCGATTCCTATTTCAGCGATTTCCACTGTATCTCGGTCACTGGCTCATGCACCGACGCGCAGGCCATCGGCGGTGGTGGCGGCGACCAGCCAAGCGGACCCTATAAGATCGTAAACAACTTTCTTGAGGCTTCGGGCGAGAACATTCTTTTCGGCGGTGGTCCGGCGACCGTAACTCCTGCTGATATCGAAATCCGCCGTAATCATTTCTTCAAACCTCTAATCTGGAAGCCCGGTGAGTCTGGATTCGTGGGTGGTACATCAGGCAAACCATTCATCGTCAAAAATCTGTTTGAACTCAAAAACGCTCAGCGTGTTCTGTTTGACGGCAATCTCCTCGACAACAGTTGGGGTGGCGTAGGACAAATGGGGTTCGCTCTCGTCCTCACCCCGCGCAATCAGAATAGCCAATGTCCTCTATGTCGCGTGACTGATATAACTCTACGCAACAGCATAATTCGCCACATGGGAAGCGGCATGAGCATAGCGAACGCGCCAGCCGACACAGGTGGAATCGCGGCTGCCGGTGAGCGCTACAGCATTCACGATCTGATTTTTGAAGATATCGATGCTGACGCCTACAAGGGTTTTGGCGCATTCGCGATGATCATCTCCAACGGGCCACAATTGCGCGATGTCAAAATCGATCACATCACAGCTCTTCCGTCCAGAGTCGCGCTCATTATCGGCGCTGATCGCGACAAGCCGCTTCCTTCCAACTTCTTAATAACCAATAGCATTCTGAGCGCGGGAGAGCGTGAAGTTACCTCAACTGGCGGCGGTCAAAAGAACTGCGCCTTTGGTGTCGTGCAGATGGGCCCCGAAGCCATTTTTCGGAGCTGCTTCCAGCAGATGACATTCGATCACAACGCCATTATCGGGTCGTCGAAACAGTGGCCGAAAGGCAATTCATTTCCGAAGAATGAAGATTCGATCGGCTTCGTAAGTGCCAACCACGGCAAGGACGATGAATATCGCTTGTGCGCAGAGAAAAATAAATCACCCAACTGCAAAAAGGCATCTTCGTACCTGCGAGCCGCAAGCGATGGCAAAAATGTAGGCGCTGATGCCGATGTAGTCGACGCTGCAACCGCTGATGTGGAATAACACTGACGCCAAGACCTTGCCTTAGAGCCACGATAAGTCTTTCGTCACAAACACTCTCCCCAGTGGGGTCCTAGCTTTGAGCCATAACTTCGTGTCAAAATAATTCTTGTACAGAACCCTCATCTGCCTCAAATCCCAACGATTTCGCGGGCTGCGGTCGGAAGAACCCAATGCATAACCAAGCTCTTCTAAAAATCCTCCGACCAGCCCCTCAAACGTCGCCAATAATTCCGAAGTGTAACCACTTTTCCATCGCCCAATCGGATTAAAATCGCCCTCCGCATCTTCCTTAAACGATGTGTTTGGTTCGCTCACCGATCCGATTCCCACCTCGCGGATGTGATCGTAGTCGAGCTCTTGCTCAATGAATGCACTCAACCTTGCCAGCACCAGTCGAGGGTTTGAAGTCAGATCCTCAAACCGCACCTCGGTATAATCAGCTCCCAGCTTGCTTCCGTCAGCTCTTCCTTTGCGAACAATCCATTCCCAATAGAGACCGCAAGCCAGCACGTTCGGAGAATGATCCCACCACGCCCGGCGCACGTATCCTAGTTTGGCGTTCGAGAGAGCAACATCGCGCCCATCGCGGATGATGTGAATGATCAGTGCCTCCGGAATCGTCTCCTTAATTCGCTTCAGGTGGAGCAGATGTTCCGGAGTGCACTCCGCCCAGCGCTCCACATGCTGACTCCGCGCAATCTCGCCCATCAGAATGCGCAGAAAGTCGCCGCCGTTCCTGCATTCGGCCATCATTCTTGCTTTAATCATTCCGGCATCAAGTCCCGACCTATCGAACAACTTGCTGGCCAGCCACGCGTCCATGAGACGCTCTTTGTTTCGCCTTGAGCTGAGATTTCCAAAACGCGGCTCGAGCAGATTGATGGCATTCGACTCCGCGCGGTAAATTGCAAAGCCGCCGGCAGAAAGCAGCATGTGGTAGAGCAGCGTAGTCCCGGACCGCCCGCACCCCAGCACAAACACAGGAGCCTTACATCGCGCAGTTGCTCCAACCCGCGTCTGATCCATTACCCCTTGCGTTCCCATACTCTACTCAAACTCTCAGGTGACAATTGCCCTTGTGCGAAGCACACTCGTTCAATGCTGTCGGCAAGTTTTTTCGCATTATCTTCTAGCTCGATCTCTGGAATGGCCGCCACCATCGCCGGGCGATCTTTCACAACCTCGCTCATCAATGTGAGCAGACCCTCGACATCTGCTTCCTTCCACAGCATTGCGCCTGCCGGACGAGTACCGTTGTCGGCTGCTAATACTGGAATCTTCAACACCAGCGCCTCCAAAACAGAGGAGCAGATGCCATCCGTCATCGGTGTCCGGATGTAGGCGAGCGACCGGCTCATCAAAGTTAGAAACATGTCATGTGGGACCGAAGGCAGCAGGCAGATCACATCGTCAATCTTTTGCTCTTTGAGGAATGTCTTCATCGCGTCCATCTCGCGTTCTGGTGGCCCAGCCATCAGGAAACCGATCTCTGGGAATCGACCTTTGAACTGTCGGACTGCTTCGGCCAGGAAAGAAAGTGAAAATTCCTTGCGGAAGCAGACATAGCTGAAGAAAACACCCTCGTGTGTCAGGAAGAACTTTTCAATCTGTGACGGTAATGCAGCTGGCGCGAATTCGACGTAATAAGAAGAGAAATGTGGAATAGGCTCTACTTTCTCTAGCGCAATGCCTGTGGTCAATATGGCCTTTTTCACAGCTTCGCTATTGCAATAAATGCACTGCGGCACCCGAAACAAAAGTGCAAATGCTATATGCCGCAACGAACCTTTCGGCACCGGGAAATAACTCTGCTGATGACCCCCGGCATAAGTCAGAAACGCCGGCCGCCCACCCATTCGCGCCAAAAGAAGTGCCGAAAGCGCGAGTAGGTATCCCTTCTTCGTCTCGCCGTTGACTCGAATATGGACTGCATATCCTCGCCAAACATGGCGCAAAACCTTGCAAAAATAATCCCACCCACTCTGCACATCAATGTATTCCGGACTGCGCACACGGCGATTCTCATTCAGATTCATCACCGCGCAATCCCAGCCTCGTGCCTCCAGTTCCCTGCGCAAGCCCACAAGGCCCATCGACCACCCGCACACCGGTGGAGGCCAGTTGCCGATCTCCAGAATTCGCTTCTTCATTTCTCGCCGGAAGCCATGCCGTAGGCCCATTCGCGGGCACGCCCGTGCCCTTCGCTGAGTCTACAATACCGCTCCATTCGCGGCAGCGCGAAACTGAATACACCAGATCCAGCGTTCAAACAAGCGAGTCGAACCGATGTGCTATAGTTTGCTTGTGCCGGATCCCGCGCTGCTGGCCGTGACCGGCGGGACCTAGTTTCCGATCTAAGCCCCCGCTCTCGACCCTCCCGCAGGAGCAAAGCCTACATGAATTCCTCATTGCAACGAGGTCCATTTTTCGGGCGTTTGCTTCTTGCTCTGACCTGCCGTCTTCGCGGCTTCGATACCTTGCATCAGCTGGCTGAAATTGAAAACGCTCCGTTCCTTCCCCGTGAGAAAGTTCGCGCGAATCAATTCAAACAACTATCAGACCTGCTTCAGCACGCCGAAAGTCATGTCCCGTACTACCGCGAAATGTTCCGCAGCTTGGGCATCACAAGCCGCGACATTCGCGACTTCTCGGACTTCTCCCGGCTTCCCATTCTCACCAAAGACATCATTCGCGAGCGCCAGCGCGATCTGGTGCGTGACGACGTCCCGCTCGCAACGCTCGAACCTCATTTCAGCGGGGGATCGACCGGCGTTCCCTTAAAGTTTTATCGCAGCCGCAAATACATGGCAGCGAGCGACGCCGGAACTTATCGCAACTTGCAACAGTGCGGGTGGCGACCCGGGGAGATGATCGCTTTTTTCTGGGGCAGCACCGACAAGCTCAATCGCATGCCGCGCTGGGAATTCGAACTTCGCCAGCACCTTCGTCGAAGCTATCTGTTTGATCCTTTTCGCTCGGGCGAAGCAGAGATGGTCACCTGGGTTCAACGCATGCGCAGCTTGCATCCCACAGTCATTCTCGGATACGCCTCCACCATCGCCCGCTTCGCTACATTTCTTGAGTCGAGTCATTTATCGCCTCCGCAACTGCGCGGCATTTTCACCACCGCCGAGAAGTTATACCAGCCTCAACGCGAAGCCATCGAACACGTTTTTGATTGTCACGTTTTCGATTGCTACGGCTCCAGCGAAGTGCAGAACATTTCCGCCGAATGTCCGCAGGGGAAAATGCACATCAACTCCGATTTTGTTGTACTCGAAGAGGAAGTAAATGACGGAGACTCTCCGCGACCCTTCCTTTTCACTTCGCTTAAAAACTGGTCCATGCCTTTTATCCGTTACCGCAATGAGGATTGCGGTTATCTGTCATCCGAATCTTGTTCCTGTGGCAATAATTTTTCCCTTATGCACCTCGAAATTGCCCGCACCAGTGACAACTTTATTTTCCCAGACGGGCGGGTAGTGCACGGCGAATATTTCACGCACCTTATGTACGGCGGCGATGGAATTGCAAACTTCCAGTTTCATCAAACCGCCATCGATCGCATTAGCCTGCTGATCGTGCCCGGCCCCGGCGACTTTGAAGCTCGGCAACAGCAGATTCGCAAGGCAGTCGATCATGTGCAATCGCTTTGTCCACCGCATCCAATTCACGTCGAAGTCAGGGAGCTTGATTCCATTCCCCTGTCTTCTGCCGGAAAGCACCGTTTCACTCGCTCCGACGTGCAGGCTCAACCCGCGGCTTCGCGCGAAGCGGTTCCAGCATCGAATTGAGAGGAACACTCGCGCTATGCCCAATTCACTCGCGGATCACAGTTTCAATCCGAAGGTGAGCATCGCGCGCTTGCCGTCGCCTTGTTATCCCTCAGAAACTGCTGACAATAATCCCATTTCGCAGGCGCTCATACGTCTCGCCGATGAAATGGGATGGTCCGACAGCGCCAGCCCGTTCGGCAACGTCATTCCGAACGGTGCGCGCGTTCTGATTAAGCCCAACCTTGTCCTTCACCGCAACGAGGGGCCCGGCGGAACCGATTGTCTCATCACCCATCCGTCTCTGATCCGCGCGGCCGTTGAAGCCGCGCTGCGCTCGCAGGCCGCAGAAGTACTCGTTGGTGACGCTCCGATCCAGGGATGCGACTTCGATGTTCTTATGCGTGAATCAGGTCTGCAAACGTGGGCTGCGGAACAAATGACACGCGATCCGCGATTCAAAGGTATTCACGATTTTCGCCGGACGACGTGCGTTCTCGTTCATGGCGTGCGCGTCGCCGAAGAAAATCTTCAATCTGCCAACGAGTTCACTTTATTCGATCTCGGACGCGAGAGCCTGCTCGAACCAGTCAGTGATAACGGCAATCGATTCCGCGTCGCCTGGTACGATCCGCGCCTGATGGCCAATACACACCATCGCGGCGTGCATCAATATTTGGTCGCCAGGGCTGTGGTCAATGCCGACGTTATCATCAATTTGCCCAAGCTAAAGACGCACAAAAAAGCCGGCATCACCTGCGCCCTCAAAAATCTCATCGGCATTAACGGCAACAAGGAATATCTTCCACATCATCGTGTCGGCGGATCGGCATATGGCGGCGATTGTTATCCGGGCAATGGTGTGGTTAAGCGTGCGCTCGAATACGTGACTGATCGTCAGAATCTGAGTTCTACCTATGCAGTCGCTACCATGTGGCATTTGTTCGTTGCATTGTTGGCGCGGATTTCCCGTCTGCAAGGCGACCGCCTTGGCACTGATGGATCATGGCACGGCAACGATACGATCTGGAGAACGTGCCTCGATCTGAATCGAATTCTACTCTATGGCCAGCGAGATGGACGCACGAACTCAGGAATGATCGGAGAGGACATTCAGCGTCGCGTCATCCATATTGCAGATGCCGTCGTGGCTGGCCAGGGCAACGGACCGCTTGCACCTGATCCTCTTGCGTTGGGATTTCTATTCGGCGGTAACAATGCTTCCGCTGTTGATTGGATCGGAGCGCACCTTTTAGCCTACGATCCAGAAAAAATTCCGCTGCTTCGTCATGCCTTCGATTCTTTCCGTTGGCCGATCGCAAACTTCCCCAGCGGCAGTGTGCGGGTCGCTGGAGATCTTGGAAGCGGCTCGCCTTCGGATGTTGTCGATCCCGTTCGGCTGGCCGTCACTCATCCTTTAGGATGGCTTGAAGCAGCGTCTATTCAACATCATCCGCAGTCGTCGCAACCAGGCCCAGCGGCCCTGGCCGAATCTGCTTCCACCAGCTCTTGGGATGCATAGGAACTTCTACTCACCTTGATACAACTAGCTCGACCTGTCTGATTCCTTTTTCTTCGAGTAGGGACATATAGAATCGCTCGTACTCGCCCGCGACTCTTTCTACTGTAAAACGCTGAGCATCCTTCCGCGCTGCGGCTCCAAACGACTTTCGTAATTCCGGATCCCGCACCAGCTGGTCAATCCGCTCCGCCATTTCTTCTGCATTTTCCGGCGACACAAGAAACCCGCTCTCGCCATCGCGAATCAGTTCTGCATTGCCACCAACTCGGCACGCAACCACCGGGACTCCAGCTGCCATTGATTCCATGATCGAGTTCGACAAGCTTTCCGAAATCGAAGGAAGAACGCTTATCTCTGCCGAGGCCAGCACCGCCGGGATATCATGTCTTTCACCTAGAAAAACAACGCGGTTCCCCAACCCCAGCTGTGCCGCCAATTTCTCCAGGCCCGGCCGCAGATCGCCGTCTCCAACCAGCACAAATTCCATCTTCGGATGCTTCTCTCCCAGACGTGCGGCAGCTTCCAAGAAAATGTCGTGGCGCTTCGCCGGATCGTTCATGCGTGCGATCATCGCAACGCGCACGCCATCGGGAATCGGCGATAGCAGGGGATAAGACTCTGCAAATGCCGCTGCCGGTAGAGCATTCGGAATAACGACGGTTCTTTCGGTCTTCACTCCTGCCCGTAGCAACCGTGACGCAGCCGCCTGCGAGTTGCACACCACGCGATCACACCAACGGAATAATGCGTTCTGCACGCGATTGCGAAAAGGACTGATCAGATCGCCGAGTTGGCGCTGACTTCCGACTACAATCGGCACGCCCGATAGCCGCGCGCTCGGAATCATCATTAGGTTGGAATAGAAATCAAACGAATGCGCGATCGCCACGCGATTCGCTCGAAGATATCGTCCAAGTTTTAGCCTCGCACGTTGCGCACGAAGCTTAAACAGACTCCCTCCAGGGGGAAACTCCACGATTCCGTCGAGCCCTTCAGAAAACGCTCCGTAGTTGCGTAAACAACCCAGCCGAACTTGCAGCGATCCGGCCTTTAGCGATTTCGCTAACGTCATGTATTGACGCTCGCCGCCGCCTGTCTCCAGCGTGTTCGTCATCATGAACAAAACTGGCGAACCACTTAAAGCGGAGCCTGAATCGTAGTTCACGCGGGATGCCTCGATCCCGATCTTGTTCCGGCCCCCGCGTTTACAAAACCCGCAGCAAGATGTACACTTGCTCGGGACCCATTTCTTCTGCCTGCGAAACTTTCATGGAGATTTCGCGCTTCCAGAAAATTTCTGTGCCACAATTCAAAAACCAGCAGTATCCACAACACTCCGGAGTGATTTCGCCGCCCGCGCACGTGTTCATTGAGCAGATTGCGAATGGCTTGTGGCTTGAAATAACCGCGCTGCAGTGTACGCGGCTCACTCAGAATCCCCAGCAGAGAATCTCGCAGCTCATGCCGCATCCAATGCACCAGCGGCATTGCGAATCCTCGCTTTTTCCGATGCAGCACTTCCAATGGGATACCGACACGCTCCGCCAATTTCTTAAAGATATACTTACGCGTACCGTCGCGAAACTTGTACTTCAACGGTAACCCTGCTACCCATTCGACGAATTCATGGTCGAGAATCGGGCACCGAGCCTCGAGTGATGTCGCCATACTCAACCGATCCACCTTGGTCAGAATGTCACCCGGCAAATATGTTTTCGTATCGAGATATTGCAGCCGGCTCAACGAATCGTTCGCTGGAGCCTCATCGTAATAACGCTGAAACTGTTTATACGGTTGTGCTGATATCTCAGCATCCGCAAGAAATTCACCGTCGAAAAGTCCCCGCTCGCGGTGCAACGCAGGCAGAAATGCGATCTCATCAAGGTAGCGGTCGCGCGGAGAGAGTGTAACGTTCCAAGAAAATCGGCGCCCGTAAGTATTAAACGGTAACCGCTGATAAACCTGCTTACGATACAAATCACCAACCCACGCAGGAATCCACTCCGACTGTCCGCGTTTCATACTTAACAAATAACGATCGTATCCCGCGAACAATTCATCGCCGCCATCGCCGGACAGCGCCACGGTCACGTTCTCCCTCGCCAGCCGCGACACGTAGTACGTCGGAATCATCGACGAGTCGCCAAACGGCTCCTCCATCAAACTGGTGAGTTGATTCAAAGTTCCGGCAATGTCGGGATTCACGACCAGTTCGTGATGATCCGTCTGGAAGCGCTGCGCAACGGTGCGAGCATATTCCGCTTCGTTGAAGTCAGCTTTCTCAAATCCGATGGAGAAGGTTTTGACAGGGCCCGAACTGCATCGCGTCATCAGCGCAACAACGATCGACGAATCGACACCGCCGCTCAGCATCGCGCCCAGTGGCACATCGCTGATGAGACGAATCCGAACCGCCTCTTCCAGTCGCCGCTCCATTTCTTCCAGGCACGCTTCATCCGATCCCGGATCGTGCGTACCGTATTGCGGCACATCCCAATATTGCCGGACTCGAATTTCCCCGTTCCTGTATTCTGCGAGGTGCCCCGGAGGCAACTTACGAATTTGCTTGAAAGCCGAATGCGGATCAGGGACATAGCCAAAATAAAAAAACTGTAAAATTCCCTCTGCATCCACCTCAGCAAGTTGCGGAGCCACAGCCAGCATCGCCTTAATCTCAGAAGCAAAATACAGGCGCCCGTCGGCCACAGCGTAGTACAGCGGCTTTTTTCCGAGTCGATCTCTCGCCAGCAGCAGCGACTCCCGCTTCTCGTCATAGAGTGCGATGGCAAACATGCCGCGCAATTTCTTGACGCACTCTGCTCCCATTTCCTCATAGAGGTGGACAATCGCCTCAGTGTCGCAATGTGTTGAAAAGCGATGACCGCGCACTTCCAGTTCCTTGCGCAATTGCTCAAAGTTATAGATTTCTCCGTTAAACACAACGGCGACGCTACGATCTTCGTTGTAAATCGGCTGCTGACCGCCTGCCAAGTCGATAATGCTCAGACGTCGCATGCCGAGACCGATATTGCCCTGCGCGAGAATTCCTTCGTCATCCGGACCCCTGTGTACGATGGCATCAGTCATCCACCGCACTTGCTCGACGCTGATCACATCATCATTGCGTCCGATGATGCCAGCTATTCCGCACACGATCCCACCTCCATCAGCGTCGGACATGTATTTCTGCGAACCATCTGATCGCTTAATCGGTCGCGAATCTTCTGCGCCAATCTTGCGGTGAAAATCTGCGAGCCCTGAGCGTTCAAATGAAAACCATCGCGGAAGAGCTGCCTAGGAAACTCTCCTGGAGGCGAAAGCACCCACACCGGAACATCAAGCTCATTTCCCAATTCCTGAATCTCCATCGAATGATCTTCGTGCAATGTCGGTGGAACCAACAAGACAACGTGAACCTGGTATTTCTGCGCCAATTCCCGTAATTCTGGAAGCCTCCGCCGCGCCTGGCTCAACAAGACTGACGGATCATCCACACGTGGATCGTGATCGGCGATCCGTCCGGCAAGTTGCCGAAAGTGGGGTACTAGAAGAATCATGACACATTGTCGAATAAAACCTTTGTCGCCGAGCCAATCACTCCAATGCGCGAAGAAGTAAGAACTTTCCACCGTCCGATCCAGATTACTTTCATGAACCACCAGCGGCAAATCACGTGCCAACATCTGCCGGTGCGCGAAAGATTCACCCAGGCTTAGCGGCGAAGCCAGTTGATCGGTCGCCAGGCTGAGCACAATCAGATTCGGATGTGAGCCTTCCGCGAGCAATCGACGAATTCCGAAATACCAGTCCAAATAATGTGTCTGCTCAATGCCCAATCGGCTCACGGCATATTGAGAAGCTAAATCGTTCTGCAAATCCTCAAGCTGCACCCCTTCGAGCAAAAGCGAATTCCCCAGCAGTAATACGGTCGGTCGCCCATCCTGAGTCGTGGGCTGCAATGCCTGCGCTTGCCGCATTTCCCCAGTGATCCTCCGCTCGGTATTGCTCAGATGCGCGAGGATTACCGGTGAACTTAACTCCAGTCCAAGAAAAATCACACCCAGCCCGGTCAGCAGCCAGATAATGCCTGCCTTCGCGCTTATCTGCATACCGCTCGGCTGCCCGGTTACCGAGATCGGAACGGTGCGCTCCGCCTCGTCAGAATTGAAAGTAGATAAAGGCATTTGCCTGATTGGCTCCCAGAAACGCGATCACCACAGCGCAAGCTAGCCCGTACGCTACACGGCGTGGCACCGGCGCTAATGCAAAACCATACTCTCCGCCGTTCGATTCCAGGTAAATATCCAGCAAAATTAATGGCACTGAAAAAATCGCGAGGAAAAGAAATGCAGCCGGGAATTCCGGCCGCCAACTCCATACAGCCACGCCCTTCAGCATCGCCCACGCAGCGCTCAGTGATTGCGCGCGGAAAAAAATCCAGCCGAGGCATACGACATGGAAAATAAAGATCCGTCGCATCCGTTTCCTAAAACTACTCACACTGGCTGTTTTCTCGATGCCGAGTTTTCTTTCCGCTGCAAGTCCGCCTCCGTGCAATCCGCCCCACACCACAAACGTCCAATTCGCACCGTGCCACAATCCGCCGAGCAGCATCGTAAGCATCAGATTCCGGTATGTCTTGGCTTCACCGTTCCGACTCCCTCCGAGCGGGATGTACAAATAGTCCCGCAGCCAAGTACTCAGACTGATGTGCCAGCGCCGCCAGAAATCCTGAATGCTCTCCGCCAGATACGGCTGTCGGAAATTCACCATGAAATGAAAACCTAGCAACTGGGCGCTTCCTCGCGCGATATCGCTATAACCACTGAAATCACCATAAATCTGCCACGCGAACGCATACGTACTGAGCAGCACTACCGGCAAGCTTGGCTTACCGAATGCCCCACCAAATGCGGCATTCGCGAGCAACGCACAGTTGTCCGCGATCACAACCTTGCGAAACATTCCCTCCAGAATCAGCAGCAGGCCGGCAAATGCTTGTTCCGAGTCCCAATGACGAGGCCGCTGCACCTGCGGCAACAAATGCGAAGGGCGCTGGATCGGTCCCGCAATCAGGTGAGGGAACAGACTGATGAATAGCGCATAGTCGAGAAAAGAGCGTGACGCCGGTAGCTTCTCTTTGTAGACGTCTACGATGTAAGCGACTTCCTGAAACGTGTAGAACGAAATGCCTGGTGGCAAAATAATTTTCAAAAACGGGAGCGATGCCGGAATTCCGACCGTTCCTAGCGCGCTCGCTAGCGAACCGGCGAAGAAATTGAAGTACTTGAAGAAACCGAGGATGGAAAAATTTATTGCCAGTGACAACACCAGCAACGTCCGTTTAACTCGTGGATCTTCCGTGTCGGAAATCTTGATCGCGATGAAATAGTCGATGACCGTTGACGCAATCATCAGGCAGAGAAATCGCCAGTCCCACCACCCGTAGAATAAATAGCTGGCAGCTAACAAAAATCGGTTTTGATTTCGGAAACCAAGGCACCAATACGCCGTAACAACCAAAATCAGAAATACGATGTAGACCGGCGTATCAAAAAGCATGGTTTATTCCCGATTGGTAGGTCCGGGTCAAAAACCCCGGACAGGGCGGGACGAACTTCGCCGTCGAACGTTGGGGCCAAAAAATACAAAAACTCGACGAGCTTCGCTCGGCAGGAACGGGTCAAAGACCCGTTTCCACACAAGCTACTACGCTCGACTACCCACTAGTTCTACAGCTTCTCGCCCACGATCGGCCCAGCTCAAGTTTCTCCTCAAAACACCCTCTTTCAGTTCAGGCGTTTTTCGATTGACCACGGCAATCTGATACAAGGCCGTCGTGTATCCGATTAGAAAATACGGGTACATGCTGTACTCCGTGGAAGCAAACAGCGCACCTACCATGAATGCAGCGACACTTACCCAGAGCCCGCCCGTCAGCCCGCGAATGATCGGGTCTGTCTCGTAAGCCGGCGAGTTGCGCACCATTCTTATGTTGTGGAACGCCCGGTAAAACATCAGCATAAAAAGGATGAACGCCGGAAATCCTGCTTCTGCCGCGATCTCGGTATAAGTGTTATGCGCGACGTGCCAGGTTCCATTTGTGGCTTCGAAGTTTCCTGCCCCGATTCCGAAAACAGGATGTTGGAACGCTGTCTTGATGCTATCGATCAACAGCTGCTTGCGCTGCTCACGCGATCCCTCACCGCGCGGATCGCCCTGGTTCTTTACAACAATGCTGGCAATGCGAGCAGCATAACCGCCGGGCGATGCCACCAAAATCCCAAGGCCCAAAATTCCTACCACCAAAAACAACAATGGCCGCTTTCCTCGGACGCCAAATTCCCACAGTACCATCACTGCTGCGACCACAATCGCCAGGAAACCGCTGCGCGAGTACGTCATTTCGACGCCCACAAGCATGATCAGACTGACTGCACCCCAAATCAATTTCTTCGGCCCACGCGCCATAAAGAAAAATCCGACGCAGATTGGCCAGTTCAACGCGATGTTGATCGCCAGATCGTTAGGATTCTCGAACACTCCGCCGAGCGCACCAACCAGCCGCCCACCTTTCTGATGGTGCAGCGCCACCGAGACCACTGTCATTGCTGCCACAGCCGCGGCCTGCACCCAAATCAGCCGCTTCAGCTGCCACATTTCCTGCACGACAAGCGCGACAAGTACGGCGACAATGACTCCCTTCGATAACCGAGTCATGACTACGTTCAGCGCGCCAGCGCGCCAGAAGGCAAACGGAATCGTGACGGCGCACCAGACAAAAAGCGCGATCACGTACTTCGTCTCTGGCGCGAATTTTCGCTTCTTGCCGCTCATTAGGCTAAGCAATAGCCCGAGCAATGCCAGGCCCCCAGCAATCTTCGCCATTGGAATTAAGCCGATGCCGGGAATCACATCCTCAGGGCGCCCGAAATACAGCGCGGCGAGCACCACCAGCGCCAAGTAAGCACCATTGGCCCGCTGTCGCTTTCCGTTTTCCTTCTTCAACGCGAACGCGGCGGTGGCCAATGCTTCTCCTTGAATCTCGCTCTGATTTTCTGGCTGTGGTCAGCGAACCCACAGTTCTTTCCGGCGGGTGACGAAATTGCCAAACGCCATCACCGCTGCGGCATTCAGCATGACAAATGTGTACGCCGCATCCGCCATTCTAGTAAGGGGGCCTTTTTCTCCCGGCAGCATCCCAAGAATTCCCAGACTATAAAAAATAATCTGCAGAGCTAACGCCGCGCGGTAGAGAGGAGCCGGCAGAAAAACCGCTGAGATCAATGCTGCTGCCAATGCAAATGGCGCCAGCAATCGCATTAGCTTGTGGCTGACAAATTCAAAGCGCACCGGATTCTTTCCACCAAGCAGCCACGGCGCAATTTGCAGTAACTGATAGTTCCCGCTCAGTGTGCGTACCTTCCGTCCAAATTCGCGTTGTGCACCCAGATCTGGTGCATCCCACACCCGCGCGCGTCCGTCGAATACCACGCGCGCTCCACTGCGTGCCACGTGCATTGGAATGTACACATCGTCGAGGATGGTTCCCGGCGGCACCGTTGGCACCAGCGAACGGCGGACTGCATAGAGCGCTCCTGTCGCTCCCACCACCGAACCCGAAGCTGATTCCAGCTCGCGAATCCACTTCTCAATTCTCCAGTACAATCCAGTCCCCTTCACCACTTCTCCGCTTGTGGGATCGCCCAGCATCAACTCGCCACTAGCGCAGCCAACGGACGGATCGGCAAAATTTTCAATTAGAATCCGCAATGCGTCTCGTTCAATTCTCTGGCGTGCGTCGGTGAAAACGATAATTTCCCCCTGCGCCCACTGCATGGCATCGTTCAATCCGCAGGCCTTGCCCTTCTGCAAAGAATTCATCAACACATGAATCCGTGGATCTTTCGCGTGTTCGCGCAGAATCTCATCGGTGCCATCAGTCGAACCATCTGATACCGCGATCAACTGCAACCCCTCTGAGGGATAGTCGAGGTTTAATAGGTTGCGAAACTTTTCTTCCAGTACACCTTCTTCATTGCGCACGACCATCACGACTGACAGTGAGGGCACGATCGCGGCGCGCCTCACCTGTCTCGCATGAAACAGCGATCGCAGCCACAACCACAGCACGTAGCCGGCGAACGTGTACCCCAGCACGGAAAAAGATATCCAGAACAGCCACTTCATTTTGCGCCTCGCCCCAGCAGGACAATCTTGACTGTCTGAAAACTGATGAACAGGTCCAACCCGATGGATGCGTTCTTGATATAGAACAAATCGTATTGCAATTTTTCGCGCGCGTCATCGAGCGTGTTGCCGTACTTGTACTGCACCTGCGCCCAGCCGGTAATACCGGGGCGCACCGTATGACGCACGCCGTAATACGGAATCTCTTTGCTCAGCCACTGTACGAACTCTGGCCGCTCCGGACGCGGCCCCACAAAGTTCATGTCCGCTTTGAGCACACAAAAGAGTTGAGGAATCTCATCCAGCCGCGAGGAGCGCAAGAATTTGCCAACACGCGTGATGCGTGGATCGTCATCTGTAGCCCATGTCGCTCCGGTGTCGGCTTCTGCATCTTGTCGCATGGTGCGGAATTTGTAACAGTAAAACGGCGCCCCACCGCGGCCAACGCGTTTCTGCCGATAAAGTATGGGTCCTGGTGAATCCAATTTCACCGCAAGCGCAATGAAAGGCAACAGCGGCAGCGACAGGATCACCCCAAATAACGCCACGGTGAAATTCAGCATCTGGCGTATTGCCAGAAAGAAGCTGCTGAAGTGAAATCCATCGGCAAAAATCAGCCAGCTCGGATACAGCTGATCGACCTCAATCCGCCCGGTAATCCTCTCGAGCCACGAAGCCGCTTCTTCCACTTTCACACCAGCAAGCCGCAGCGCCAGCAACTCCTCCACCGGCAGCGTGCCGCGCCGGTTCGGCATGGCCACGATCACGCGGTGCACATGACTCCGCTGCACTATTCCCATCATGTGAGTCGCAACCTCGTCTCGCGACAGTTCTCCGTCGGCGGTCCCCGTCCATCCCACCACGTCAATACCCATGTTCGTGCGCTCGTGCAAACCACGCACAAGCCGTTCCGCACGGCTTCCCGTACCCAGCACATAGACACGTTCGCGCAGAAATGGCTGCCGCACCAGCCATGAATAAATGGATCTCCAGCAGAACAGGGCGAATGTAAGAATGATTACGCCCCACAGACCGGCATTACCTCTGGGCAGAAAACCTGGAAACACCTTGAGCAGCACCGCGAGTACCAACGCCACCAGACCCAGCACAAATAGCAGCCGGAATGCTTGCTCCAGTCGTGCGCCCAGCCGCGCCGAATCATAGAGATCAAAACCGTGCGAGAGCAGCAGCACGACTCCCGTCAGCCCCAGGATTTTTAGGTATCCGCCCTCGATGAACAGGGCGTTGTTGAGTTGCAGCCAGCCGTCACCGGCATCCGTCGTCGGTCCCAGAGTTAGCAGCGTTCCCAGAACGAACGAAAGCCCCACAACCATAGCTTCACCCACCAGCAGGACCAGCGTCCTAACCGGGTAATACACTTTGAAGAGCCGGATCACTTACTTCCCCCTAGGTCTGGGTTCTACTGCCTGGGTTCTGTTACGTTTAGGTTCCTTGAGCCTGGTTTCCCTGAGTCTTCGTCTCTTGCGTCTTGCTCTGATTTCCTTTTTTCTCGTACGCCTCGTAGTAATAGCGCTCGTAAGGAGCCTCGTCTTCGCGCCGACCGTTCAACACGACCCCGACCAACATCTGTTCGGGAAATTCCTGCCGCGCCCGCCGCGCCACATCGGCCGGCGTAGAGTTCGATCGCACCACCATCAGCACGCCGTCGCAGGCCTTGGCCAGCACACTCGCGTCGGAAACCAGCACTGCAGGAGGCGAGTCGATCACAATCCAGTCAAACAGACTCTCCACCCGCTGCAGCAGCAGCTTTAACCGGCCGTTTCCCACCAGCTCGGATGGATCTTCAATACCAGTCCCGCTCGGGATAAAAAACAAATTCTCCATCGGCCCCCGCTGCATGATGGAAAACTCGTCATTCTTGCCTTGCAGATAGTCCGACAATCCCGGACCCGCCATCGTGCCGAGCATCAAATGCAGTCTCGGCCCGCGAAGATCAGCATCAATCAGCAGGACGCGCCGTCCATGCTGCCGCGCCATCACCTGCGCCAGATTTGCCGCAGTGAACGACTTGCCTTCCTTGGGCAACGCGCTCGTCACCAGCACCTTCTTCAACGTCATTTTTTCCCGCAGGGAATACAGGCGCGACCGCAGCGTTCGATATTCTTCTGTGCCACGCGTGCCGTCGTTGCCGTTGGCAAACAGCATGGTTTCCGGATCGGGCTTCCATTGCGCCGGAACGCTGCGCGCCAGCATTGCGTCGACATTCGCCGGGAGCTCCACCAACGCAGCGGTTCGCGGCCCACTATCGCCCGCCGGCAGATCAGGCATCGTAAGCGGAGCGAGATCAGCCGGAACGCCGCCCTGTCCCGCTGCCCGTTCCTGTTCGGCCTTCTTCAGCGCTTCATGAATTCTGCTCATGCGCTCCTTCCGGGGGGGAGATCTCTGTCTTCATCTTTCCGCAAACGATCGGCCAGCGTCGCCAGCGACCGCAAAGCCTCCAGCAAATCCAGCTTCTCAACACCAGGAGCTCGCGGCACTCCTATCCCGGCCGGCGCATTGCCGTCGCCCAGTTCAAAATCACGCGCCACCGTCTCCACCACTCCTGGTCCAATAATTTTTTGCTGATCCACAAACCCGCTCACCAGACAGTGCTCACAAAGCAGGTTGATCAAGCGCGGAATTCCGGTCGAATAGCGATGAATCGCCGCCAGCGCCTCAGTTTCAAAAATCTGCTGCCCATCCCATCCCGCCACGCGCAAGCGCTGTTGCACATAGGCGTTGCTCTCCTCCAGCGTGAACGGATATGTCCTCGCCCGCAGTGTCAGTCGCTGCCGCAACTGCCTCAACTGCGGCTGTTTCAGCTTTTGCTCTAGTTCCGGCTGTCCCACTAGAACGATCTGCAGCAACTTTTCCGTAAAGGTTTCAAGGTTGGTCAGCATGCGGATCTCTTCCAGCACTTCCTCGCTGAGGTTTTGTGCCTCATCGACGATCAGCACCGCCGTCTCTCCGGCGCGGTAGCGATCCAGCAACCAGTTGTACAACCGCAACAGGACCTGGCTCTTGGCCCTCGAGTCACATGGAATCCCGAAATCGGCCATCATGTAGTCGAGGAACTGCGGCACATTTAGCCGCGAGTTGAAGATGAACGCAGTCGCCACCTGCTGCAGTCGCAGCCACTCCAGCAGCTTGTTGATCAGCGTCGTCTTGCCCGTGCCTACCTCACCGGTAAGCAGCACAAAACCTTTGCGACTTTGAATGCCATACGTGAGGCAGGCCAGCGCCTCCTCCGTATGCCGCGTGAGAAATAAATAGCGCGGGTCCGGATTCACATTGAATGGATTGGCCCGCAGTCCGTAAAACTCTTTATACATAGGGGATCCCGAAACTACACCTTTCTAAACTTTGTCAGTCGGCACAATACTCCCTTTCACTTCGCTACACTGCAACTCTCGTTCTCTGACTTGAACTCTTGTTCCGCTGCCAGAACTTATACCCACCGCCATTCCCATCTCTGCCAGCGCCCGTGCCAACCCATGGAACCGTGACCAGCGTCGGCAGTTCCAGAGCCGCTTCCACATCGGCCTCATTCCGAATCGACTTGTCCGTAAATTCCAGCAACATTGCCAGCCCGATCCCCAGAGCCAACCCTGCGCCTAAGCCGCCTCCGGCAAACAGCAGGCGATTCGGGAAGCTCGGTGCATCCGGCAGGTTCGCCGGATTCAGCGGTAGCATCTGCTCGCCTTCGGACTGGTTCGTCATCTTCATGGTCAGGTTCGCCGTACTACGTTTGGCCAGAAGATCCTGATATTCCTTCTGTGCGTTCTCATAATCCCGCGTGAGCTGCTTGTACTGCTCCTCAATCGCCGGGCTCAGCGACACACGCCCTTGATATTCCGCGATCTCCTGCTGTAATTTTTTCTGGTCGCGATTTCCCGCCGCGATCATGTCGTCATACTGATGAATCTGAATCCGCAGCTTCTGAATCTCTGCCGGTTCTGTCGCGGAGGCCTTCTGGTCGCTCGCGTCGGGAGCGTTCGCGGAAGCCTGGTTGACTTCATCCAGTTTCTTTTTCACTTCCGCGATGTCGGCCTTGGTCTTGATTACATCCGGATGATCGTCGGTGTAGCGCGCTTGCAACTGCAACAACTGCGCCTGCATGTCGGATAACTGCTTCTCCAGTGTCTGCGGATTCTCCGCTGACTGTGACGACTTCCACGCCGCCAGTTCCTGCGCCAGTATCGACTGCGTGTAGGATTTATCCTGCTGCGCCCGATTCAGCGTCTGCGTGTTCGCATCGAGCTGAGAATTCAGTCCCATCAAAATTTTCAGATTGTTCTCTTCATCTCCCGGGAGTTGGCCCACATATTGTTTTTTGAATGCCGCCAACTTTGCGTCCAGATCGTCGAGATTCTTCTTTGAATCCTCGATTCCCTTGCTGAGCACGTCGCTCGTACCAGCCGCAGCGGCCTGCACCGACTTGAGGTTTTCATCCACCATCAGCGACGTTAGCTCGTTGCAAATCTGCTGTGCCTCGCGCGGATTCGGCGCCGTATAGTTCACATAAAATCCCGGCACCGGGCTTTGCCCGCTGGGCTTGGTTTTCTTTGCTGTGCCGATCTGCGACAGATCGGTAACCACCGGCTCAACTGTCATATTCGCGCGGATCGCGTCGATCATCTCGCTGACTTGCTGGCTGCTTTTGTTCGGAAACAGGCGCTCGATCATTGGCTGCAACCGGCTCTGGCTGAGCACCTGTTGCTGCAGCGTCACCACGCGTTCGGTCAAATCTTCGGAGACGATCGGCTGCACCATGGTCTCCGGCACTTTCTGCCCTTCCACCAGGATCAGCGACTGCGACGTGTACTTCGCCGGAAATGCGTAGGACACTACAAATCCCGCCAACGGCGCCAGCACCGCCGGGATCAGAATCATCTTCGCCCGCCTGCGCAGCATTGCCAGATAGTCGTCCATCGTTAATTCGCGATTCTCAATCATCGTGTTCCCATTTCTAGCTGCCTTATTTCTGGGTCCCCATCCTAGCCGCGCTTTTTGCGGCTAGGGTGGGGATTTCCCTACCATTCCATCTCAATCAATCCGGATCGGCCGCGGTATCCAATCCAAACCAATCGTCCCCACCGAGCGATTTCCGATCCGGCTGCACGTCGGTAGTCCCGCGCAGTAGGAATTGTCAAACGACAGTTCGTTGAATTGATAACTCACAAAGCCATGAAAGTTGTGCCCAAACGACCGATGCAACGCCAGCCCGGCGAAACCATACGTGTAGGTGTTCGCATTGAGCGGGCAAGGTTGCAAGCCGATCTTGCCGACTCCTACACCCGAATTGCACGTCTGGAGTTGCGCATTGTTTAGCTGCAGAAGACGGCTGTTGCGCGAATAGCCAAGATCAGCGTTCAAATTCCACACGCGCGTCAGGCGCCGCTCAGCCGAAAGCACAGCCAAATCGGTTTGCGCTCCCGCGAACAAACCCGATCCGCTCGTCTCGAAACGCTGATAGCTGAGATCCACCGAGGTGCGCGTAAATTGATAACGCAAGCGCATCCTTCCCGCCACGCCGAGTCTTCTGTCCGGGATCGACCCAACAATGCCGGTCGGACCAAGGCTGCAGTGAGAAGTCTCGAAATTCGTGGCACTGCACGCGACCGTAGTGTCCGTAATCTGCGGTCCAGCCCCGATCAGAAAGTCCATCTTCCCCGAAATACGATGTCCATACATCCCCAGGATCACGTGCGAATGAAACGAAGTACCGAACGAGGAAAAATCAAATCCCTGATATCCGTAGACCATCGCCACCTGCGTGCGCGATGAGAGAATGCGGTCGTATCCACCTTGCGCCGAGACCTGAGTGTTGTTCAGAAGAGCGATCGGCGGCAGTGTCGCGGCAACCGGGTTCGGCTCGGTTCCATAGAAATGAGTCACCGCATATCCGCCCGCGGCGGTCACTGTAGATTTCGGCGTCAGGTTCTCTGACATATCCGCAATACTCACGTTCGTGATTCGCGAAACCAGTCCGAGCGTCCCCAGGTTCGCTCCACCCCAAAAAGTGCCGAAGCTCGTGTCCCCTAGCGACGCAATCCCTTGTGAACCCAGCGACCCATATGCCGCGCCAAAATTCCCCTCCGGCAGATAGCTAAAACTGTCGCGCAGAGCAAGTTGCCCGCGCTTCCATGTGATCTTCTGATCGAGATCCATCTGCTGCAGTGCCTTCCATCCCAAATCTTTCTGGTTGTAATACGCCACCCCGCCGACGTACTGCATCGCCAGATCGTAGTGGCTCCACAACCTCTGCAATTCGAGGCTGCCCAGCCCGCGGCTGATCGAATGCACCGCTTGGCTGCCTGTCGAATTCTCGATATTCGAGTCGACCGATTCGCTGATCGTCGCCCCCGGCTGCAGATAACTTAGCGGGGCGCCATGCGGCTCGAGTCCCGGTTGATCAAGACCAGAAATTGGTGGATTCTCTTCAAACGGAGGAATCTGTGCTCCTTCGCCATAACCTGGGATCGGTTGTTGTGGTGAAGCCTGAGAATTGTCCTGAGGAGAACCGTCCGATGAAGACGCAGCAGTATCCTGCGCCCGCGCAGCACCCAGCGCGAAGGCCAGCATCGCCAGAACCCAGATGCCTTGCCGCTTCCTCATTGTCTTACCCACAGAAACCATTCCGCAGTCTCAATTGCGGACCCAACTTAGGGAACCACTACAGTATCTCCAGGCTTCAGCTCGATGTTTTCTTCCGGCCTCAGTCCCTTGACGACGTCTTTGTAGTTAAACGGCAGCTTTGTCTGCCTGCCGCCCTGGTTGCGCAGGACATAAATCGATTTCAGATTAGCGAACTGCGTAAATCCAGCTGTCGATAGTGCCTGCAGCACCGTCATATGCGGTAACAGCGGAATCGCGCCCGAATGCGTCACCTCGCCGGTGACAAAGACCCTGCGGCTGTTCATCGCGCTCACCACGACGGTTACGCGCGGATCAGCTATATACTTCTTCAGCTTCTGCTGGATCGACTCTGCCAACTCCGTCGGAGTCATGCCCGCTGCTACGACGTCTCCCAGCAGCGGCATCGAAATCTTCCCGTCAGGTCGCACTGGCAACGTCTCGGTAAGTTCCGTTTCCTTCCACACCACGATCTTCAGCAGGTCGTCAGCGCCAATCACGTAATCGGAATCCGCACTTGTGGCAGCGCCACTCTTGTTCGCTTTGGCTTCAGTGCTCGTTGCTGAATCGCTTGTTGCGGCACTTGTCTGCGCCACGGCACCGCAAGCCCATATCGCCAGGCTTAGCACAACGCCAAGTTTCCACACCGCACTCTTCATTACTTCTCCAAACTCTTGCGCTTCCAACTCAACCCGCTTCGCGCAGCTCAAAACAAACAGCGGAATTCTTGCAGTAGCGATGTGCCTTATCAGTTTACTTTCCCTTTATCTGCAATCACGCAGCACGAAGTGTGCCAGAGCAGCCCAGACCCGGAATCGTCCGCCGCCCATTTTACTCCGCATTTTCAATAGCTTAGAACCCAGGAGGGCAACTGGGTATGAACCTGGTCAGAGTCTCACGCTGGAACGCGGGGAACTTTGGGAAAACTTTTTCACACCGCGGCTGGCCGGAGACTCGCTGAATCGACTCCTACTACTGAGCAGTCCTTATAGTTTTCTCCCCAAAACAGTACGCTTTTCATCGACCAGTTCTCAAGTCAAAGCCGCGCTATCTTATGAAATTCACACGTTTTTAACCATCCCCCAGTCGTTCACGACTTCATATATACAACGGTAGTGTCTTAACACTGAGTCAGCGACTCCTGGTTTCATTTTCAGGACTGTTCCACCATGCGTCAGCGGCGTACACTGTGCACAAGGCGGCGAATCGCTGCACGGTAGGGTTCAAAAAAATCGCAAGCACCGATGTGCGGAGCCAGTAGGATTTAGTTCCGAAATGAGTTAGGTTCGCCGCCTCTAGCAACATTCTGTTAGCACTGCCCATGAAGCACCCCGCATTGCACGCTCGCCACGTTTCCCTTATGCTGAGCCATCCCTAGGCCGTTCTTACCCTTTGGACCGTGAGTCAACTGGTGCAACCCGAGCCAACGACCAAGCGTCTGGCCGCTCTCCCAACCGAACCCTCGACCGCTCCGCGGCACTCCGCGCCCATTCCTCTCTGGCAGCTCGGCATCTTAAGCGCGCTTTTTCTTTGGCTCTACTGGTCCACACTCGGACACCTCATCGGCCAGTGGTGGCGCGATCCCAACTTCTCCCATGGATTCTTTGTTCCATTGTTTGCGGCGTTCGTCGTATGGCAGGAACGTGGTCGTCTGGCTCAACTCTCACCGCGTCCTTCGTGGTTCGGTGCGGCCGTGCTGATGCTGACGCTTGTTCTTCTCATGCTGGGCCAGCTCGGGGCCGAACTTTTTCTCGCGCGAACTTCTCTCGTGCTTCTGCTGGCCGGCCTGATTCTTCTTTTCCTGGGATGGAATTTCTTCCGCGCTCTCTTGTTCCCCTGGGCGTTTCTGTTCCTGATGATCCCCATTCCCGCAATTCTCTTCAACCAGATCACCTTCCCACTTCAGTTGCAGGCGTCAAAAGTGGCCGCGTATACACTTCCCTTATTCGGTGTACCCATCTTGCGCGAAGGCAATGTGATCAACCTGCCCGCCATGTCGCTCGAAGTCGCCGAAGCCTGTAGCGGCATCCGCTCGCTGATGTCGTTGACCACCCTCGCCGTCATCTACGGATACCTGATGGAACGCCGCACCTGGGTGCGTTGTCTGCTCGCCCTCGCGTCCATCCCCATTGCCATCGTTGCTAACAGCGTCCGCATCATCGGCACCGGCCTGCTTGTCCAGTATTGGGACCCCGACAAAGCCGAAGGCTTTTTCCACGCCTCCTGGGGATGGATCATCTTCGTCCTGTCTCTGCTGATGCTCTACGCGCTGCACGCCGTCATCCGCCTACTTCTGCATCGCAGAGGCCCATCATGAAAACTCGGGAAGCGTTCAAAGGCATTAGGAATCACGTGGAAGAGCAGCGCTTTAGCGCCGCGTCAAACGTACGGAGAAAAGCGGGGGCTTTAGCCCCTGAAGCCTCCGCCTACATTTCATCAGCTTGGCAAACCAAAGGCGGTCAATCATGACCGCACGATTCCTGGTCGCCGCATTTCTGATCGCCGCCGCCGCCGTGTTTCTTCAGGCTCACTCGCACAGCGAGACATTCCCTCCGCGTCTTCCTCTGCAATCCTTTCCCCAGCAACTCGGCCTCTGGACCGGCATCGACGTCGCTATCGACAAGGAAGTCCTAGACGTCCTCGGCCCCGGCGACTTCCTTCTCCGCACTTACACAAATCAGCAATCGACTCAGTCCAGTCCCAACATCGACCTCTTCATCGCCTACTTCCGCAGCCAGCGCACCGGAGACACCATCCACTCGCCCAAAAACTGCCTCCCCGGCGCCGGATGGGCGCCCGTCAGTACCAGCCGCATCACGCTATCCCTCCCCGGACACGCGCCATTCCCCGCCAACCGCTACATCATCGCCAAGGGAGACTCGCGCGACATTGTTCTTTACTGGTATTGGGCCCATGACCGCGGCGTCGCCAGCGAATACTGGGCCAAGTATTACCTCGTCGCTGACTCCATTCGTATGAACCGCAGCGACGGCGCGCTAGTGCGCATCAGTTCTCCGATGTACCCCGGTGAAACTCCCGCCGCTGCCGAACAGCGCCTGCTTCCCTTCACCAGTGATATCGCTCCCCTGCTCGACAACTACATTCCGCGCTGAAACTCCGCGCTAACCGCTAAATTGCTGACATATAGGAATCATCTACAGTATGATTCTCCCTGCGGATGCAGTCTTCGATTCCCCTTCCCCGCGACTGTGAAATCCCTATGAATCGGCCCCTCGCCTTACGCCTGTCGTTCGTCTGCCTGCTCGCGGCCTTGCTTGCTGCGTGTACCCGCGATCCCAACGTCCGCAAGCAGAAATATTTCGACAGCGGCATGCACTACCTTTCGCAAAGCATGTACCGCGAGGCCGTTATTCAATTTTCAAACGCGATTCAGATCGATTCTCGCTTCGCTGAGGCTCACTACGAACTCGGCCAGTCATATTTAAAAATGGGTAACGGAGGCCGCGCCTACCAGGAGTTCAACCGCACCGTCGAACTCGATCCTTCCAACTTCCGCGCTCACACCGATCTCGCTAATCTTCTCGTCACCGTCCGCAACCCCGACGGTACTGCTCGTCTGGAATCACTGCGTGAAGCCAAGGGACACCTCGATCTTCTCCGCGACAAACAACCTAATGCCGCCGAAACGCACGAGGCCTGGTCAAACTACTACGCCGCGCAGGACGATCTCGGGCCCGCGGTGCAGGAGATGCAGCGTGCCCTCGCCCTCGATCCCAATCGCTCCGAATCGTATCTTGTGCTTGCACTCCTGCAACTCCGCGCTAACCTTCCCAATCAGGCCGAAGTGAGTTTTGAAAAAGCCATTGAAGTCGATCCTAAGGCCATGAACGCCCAGCTGGCTCTGGGCGCTTTTTATCAGGCACGCAATCGCCTGCCCGAAGCTGAGCAGCAATTCCGCCACGCTATCGATGTCGACCCCAAAGATCCCGGACCGCGCGCCGCTCTGGTCCGCGTGCTTGAGCAGGAAGGCAAAAGATCGGAAATCGAGCCTTTCCTCCAGAAAACCAAGCAAGACCTCCCCAACAATTCCGTGGGATATCGCATGCTTGGTGACTATTACTTCTCCATTAGCGATCTCGACAAAGCCACGTCCGAGTACGGCTCGCTGTATCACGATCATCCCAGCGATCTTTTGGTGAAGAAGAATTACGTTCAGCTGCTCATCCTGAAAAATCGCCTCGATGAAGCCTCAAAACTGAACAACGAAGTTCTAAAGTCTGCTCCCGGCGATGTCGACGCACTGGTCTACAAGGGACAGATCGAAATGCGCCGCAACAACACCGGCGCTGCCATCGACGCTTTGCAAGCCGCGCTGCACAACGACTCCGGCAACGCCATCGCCCACTACCAGCTCGGACTCGCCTTCGATCAGAATCACGACATCACTCGCGCCGAAACCGAGTGGCGGGAAGCAGTTCGCCTGCGCCCCGATCTCACCGACGCACAACGCGCGCTGGCATCGCTCGATCTGTTTCGCGGCAACTTCGCCGGACTGCTCGAAGTTTCCGAGCAGATCATCAAGGCTCAGCCCAACGCGATTGACGGCTACCTGTTCAAATGTGTGGCAGAAACAGGCTTACAGAAATACAACGACGCGCAACAGGACGCGCAGACGGCCATACAGAAGGCTCCGCAAAATCCCGCGCCCTATGTTCAGATGGGGAACATTAGCCTCGCGCAGAAGCATTACGGCGAAGCAGAAAAGGCATATCAGCAGGCGCTCGACAAAGACCCTTCTTCCTCCGAAGGACTTAGTGGCCTGATGAACACTTACGTCGCGCAGAAGCAGTACGACAAGGCCATTGCCGCTGCCAACGCGCAGATCGCCAAGTCACCTAATGTCAGCAATTTTTACGATCTGCTGGCCACAGCCCTGTTCGATGGCCGCAAAGATCTCGCTGGATCAGAAACCGCCCTGCACAAAGCCGTCGAACTCGACAAGAACAACACCGATGCGCTCGAAAAACTCGGCAAGGTGCAAATCCAGGAAGGCGCCGCCGACAAGGCTCTAGCTCTGTATCAGCAGTCGATCAAAGATAACCCACGCGAAGTTCGCTTCTACATTCTGGCCGGCGAATTGTACGAATCGAAGCAGAACTGGGATCAGGCCAAGGCGATGTATCAGCAGGCGCTCAGCGTTCAGCCCGACCAACCGCTCGCTTCCAACAATCTGGCCTATGTGATGCTCTCGCAAGGCGGCAACGTCGACGTTGCCTTGGCGATGGCGCAACGGGCCCGCCGCGCCCTGCCCGACTGGCCCAACGCCGCCGACACGCTCGGCTGGGCCTACTATCAAAAGGGTGTCTACCAATCCGCGATCAGCCAATTTCAGGAAGCCTTGCGCCTGAGTGAAAAACGCGGCGCCCCCGACGACCCCGTCGTCCATTACCATCTGGGGATGGCGTATCAAAAAGCAAACCAGACTGCCTTAGCACGTCAACAACTAGAAAAGGCCCTGAAACTCAGCCCCAATAATGCGGACGCGAGAAAGGCGTTATCAGAATTGCGCGGTTAGAAATTCCTCGCCGCTTGCTTTGCGCCGCGTCTACGGTTTCAAATTGAACGCGAGAATACCAGTCGATCATCCATCGGTGCATCCTATGAAGAACCGGGAAGGGCACGAGTTTTACTCGTGCCGCATAAACGCAGAGAGAAACGCGGCTTCAGCCGCTGAGGTAAGCTCTACGCGCCCGCCGAGAGTTTGTGATGGCTCTTGGCTTCCGCGATTCCGTACTGACGAATCTTATAGAGCAGCGCCTTGTAACTGATCTGCAGGATCGCCGCTGCTTGCTTGCGATTCCAATTCGTCTGCTCGAGCGCCTGCGTGATTGCCTGTGCCTCGGCCTCATCTTTCGCGCTGCGCGCCAGCGACTTCAGCCCGCCCGGTTCGGCTCCGCGACCAAATGATTCTCCGCGTCCGCCGCTGTTGTCATTCTTCGGCAGCAGTTCAGCGACTGCCAGGCTCTCATCACCGAGAATCAAATAGCGCTTCAGAAAGTTATTCAGCTCGCGCAGGTTGCCCGGCCAGGAGTGATCCTGGCACGCCTGTAGCAGAGCAGGAGAGAGCGGCAGCGGAGGCCGTGCATAGCGCTCGGCCATACGCGTCATCGAGTGCTTTAGCAGAATGGGAATTTCTTCTTTTCGGTCGCGCAGCGGCGGCAGATGCAGGGTGAATGCGTTCAGCCGATAGTAGAGATCTTCGCGCAGCCGCTTCGTGGCCAGCGCTTCCGGAATGTTGATGTTGGTCGCGGCCAGAATGCGCACATCGACTTTGATCACCGACCGGCTGCCCAGCCGCGAGAATTGCTGATCCTGCAACACGTGCAACAATTTCGCCTGTAGCAGCGGTGGCATCTCGCCGATTTCGTCGAGCAGGATCGTTCCCTTGTTGCACAATTCAAACTTTCCCGGCTTGGCGTGTGTTGCGCCGGTGAATGCTCCCGGTTCGTAACCGAATAATTCGCTTTCCAGCAGATCAGCCGGCACCGCCGCGCAGTTAACTTTAAGAAAAGTGCGATGCGCGCGCGGCGAAAGTTTGTGGATCAACCGCCCCAGAACTTCTTTGCCCGTTCCGCTTTCGCCCAGCAACAGCACTGGGATATCGACATTCGCCACCAGCGCCGCCTGTGAGCGAATCTTTCTCATCTCAGGACTGGCCGCAATAAAGAACACATCGTCAGCCAATTCTTCCACTTCTCCGCTGTAAGTCTGCTTTCCCTTACCTAGGCTCAAATCAAGGACTGCATCGAGTTCCGCCTTCTGAAACGGCTTGGTCAGATAGTCCTGCGCGCCGAGTTTCATCGCGTGCACAACTTTGCGCGTGTCGTTCACGCACGAAAGCATCACGACCTTCACGCCCGGCTGCATCTGCCGCAGTTGCTCAAGCGTCTGCAAGCCGTCGATGCCGGGCATCAGCACGTCAAGCAATACGAGATCGGGTTGCAGGCCTTTTTCCACGCGCTGCAGCGCCTCTTCGCCCGTGGTCGCGGTCTCGACCTTGTAATCGTCGACTTCCAGCAGCGTCTTGATGTAACGCAGCATGCCGGGTTCGTCATCGACCAACAGAATTTTGGCGGTTGATTTCATCGGCCCTTCCCTTTCGCCGCAGCCGCGGGTTTGTTGGGGGCAGGCTTATATGGGATCAGAAATGAAAACTTGCATCCACCGCCGGTATCACTTTCCACCCAGATCTTTCCTCCCATGCCTTGTACCAGTCGGCGCGCGATCGCGAGGCCAAGTCCCATACCTTCCTGATTCTCAGTCCCCGGCAGCCGGAAGAAATCGTCGAACACTTCCAAATGAAACTCCGCGGGAATTCCCGGCCCGGTGTCGCTGACGCTTACTTTCACTGCATTGGGCTGGCTCACATTCTGCCGGCGCCGCTCCGACGACGAGGGAACTTCCGCAGTTCGCCGCTCCCACATATGCGGCTCCGCGTGCAGCCATACCGTTCCGCCTTGTGGCGTGAACTTGAACGAATTTTCCAGCAGATTTGAAATCACACGCTCTAGCTTCGGCGCATCAAACGGAAAAACCGGAAGCTTATCGTTGGCGAGGAAATACAGTGCTAGCGCCTTTCCCTGGAATCGGCCCGACCAGAGCTTGCATACTCCCGACAGGCAATCGTTGATATTGCCCGCTTCGAACTGCATGCGCAATCCGCCGGTTTCAAGCGCACTATAAGTCAGAAAGTCCTGAATGAACTGCTGCAGCCGTTTTCCGCTGGCCTGCATGTCGTTCAACACTTCGCGCTGTCGTTCGCTGATCGGCCCAAGCTTCTCGCTTTGCAACAACTCCACATAGCCGTTCATAATCGCGAGGGGAGTCTTAAGATCGTGCGTCGCTGAGGCTAATGCGTTCGTCGTACGCTGAAAGCGTTCGCGCAGTTCGGTGTATTCCTGCAGCAGGTTTTCGGGGCTCGGCACGTCAGACGAACTCGCAGCCGACTGCGCAGACGGCTTTGAAGCTGCCAGCAGCGCGTCTGGAGCACACGTGTTCTTGTGGGCAGTGGCCATGAGAAAAACCACAGGATTTCAGCGGGGAGGAAACTGCACTCGGTCGCCTAAAGCCAAGTGCCAGTAGTCAAAATCGTATTGCAGTGGTGCGGGGGAAGTCAACGAAAATGACAAGCGAATTACTCAAGAGTAGCAAAACCTTGCACTTCCGGGTAATTTGGTCTTAGTTACTCACTTCTCGCTTGATCAAATAAAAAGCGAATAAAACTCAGTCGATCTCCCCGTTCTGGCGCGGCTTTTTAAGTCGGAACCTCCCTTTCCTGTCTGCTCACCACCCAGTTCATCCTGTATTTGACCGTCATTTGGCCCCTAAGGTGCTTAAAACGCAGGCTGGAGACAGGGAATGAGCGCGGTGCAACCCCCAACCGAGCGGCGAAAGTGGTCTCGATTGCCCTTGGCCATTCCTGTTTTCGTCCGCAGCCGCGACCGTGAAGGCAAGGAGTTTCTCGAGTTTGCTACCGCTTTAAATGTCAGCGCCGGCGGCATGCTGGTCGCGGTCCGAAAAGTTTTTCCTAACGTACCCCACGTCCAGTTGGAGATTCCGAGCGCTCCTGTGGCAGCGGTCGCACTCTTGCCCCGCGCCTCCCGCGACTTGCGTGCCAAAGCATTGCGCACCACTCCAGCCGAAGGATATTATCTGCTCGGTCTCAAGTTCATCCGTCCCTTACTGCGTCCTGCCAATACCAACGGCACGCGTCGAAGGAAAGAACCTGTCCCGGTGTGAAAAAGTTTGCTCACGTCCTGTTGAGTCGTGTTACTGTTGTGCCAATCCTCGGATTACCCGGGTGTGCCCCAGCTGCTCTTTGGTAAGTAGATACATTTCAACCAGATAAACTAGACTTTCTAGGATTGGAGTGGGCCTGCGCAGCTTTGGTGTGCTGCATGCAGGTTAGAGGTTCTCCCCTCGAGTAAACCCAAACCATGACAAGTAGCAGCGTAAATACGCTCGTCCAGCCTTTAGGGGAGATGCCGCCGGAGGCAGTTGTCTTCGGCCGTACAGAAGCCATGCGCACCGTGCGCGAACGTCTGGCTAAATTAGCCAACGCCAACGTCCCTGTGCTCATTCAGGGAGAGAGTGGAACCGGCAAAGACATTATCGCCCGCATGATTCATGCGGCCTCACCATGGCGCACCGGACCGTGGGTGAAGGTGAATTGTCCAGCGATTCCCGGCACGCTTCTTGAAAGCGAACTTTTTGGCTACGAAAAAGGAGCCTTCACCGGCGCTTACGGTGTGAAGCCCGGCCGCGTGGAGATGGCGCATCGCGGCACGCTCTTTCTTGACGAAATTTCTGAGCTTGATCTGGGACTGCAATCGAAGCTGCTGCAACTCCTGCAGGACGGCCAGTTCTGCCGCATCGGCGCGCAGGAAGACAAGAAAGTCGAAGTGCGCGTGGTCTGCGCGACCAACCGCAAGCTGGAGCAGGAAATCGAAAACGGCACCTTCCGCTCCGATTTGTTCTATCGCATCAACGTGGTGAACCTGTACATGCCCCCGCTGCGCGAACGCGCCATCGACATTCCTGATCTCGTTGCGTATTTCCTCGAGTATCACAATCGCAAGTACAACTGCCGCGCCAAACCGCTCTCGAACGAAATGATGGCCGTGCTGCGCAAGTATCACTGGCCGGGCAACGTGCGCGAACTGGAAAACCTGGTCAAGCGTTATGTGATTCTGGGCAACGAGGATGTGATCTCGTCCGATCTCGCGCCGCGCAGCCCTGATTTCTTCAACGCCGAAATTCCCGTCGACGGCCAGATCTCGCTGAAGAAGGTGACGCGCCAGGCCGTTCGTGAGCTAGAACGCAAGATCATTCTGAAAGTTCTGCAGAACCACCACTGGAACCGCAAGCAGGCAGCTCGCACGCTGAACATCAGCTACCGCGCGCTGCTCTACAAAATTCGCGACGCCGGCCTGCCCTCGAATCGCGCCGCGAAGCGGCAAGAGGCAGAAGCATCAAAAGAAGTCGCCGCAGACTGAACCTATCAAAGCTGAATCGAATTGAAACCCGCCGCAAGACGGGTTTTTAGTTGTGGACTAACTACCAATTAAAGGAACAAGGGGTTAGATGGCGAGCAGAAGCGGTCATCTAACCTAATAAAATATTTTTAACGGTTAGAACACATGTTGCCCAGAGCGGGCCGGATCAGAGAACCTTTTTCGGAAGATTTAAATGCTGGGCAGAAATATTTTGGCGTGACTGTGGCGAATCCCTTCTGATAGTCCTCGCGTCATTACTTCCTGTTGTTGAAGTTGTCAAACAGTTTTTGAGGGCCTTTGGGGTCCGGTCCAGTCAGGAATTGATGTTCGTGCATTGCCCATCTTGCTAAAACGAGGCCAATAAGACCGAAAGCACCTGCGGCCCAACCGAAGAGCATGCGCACATTGTAGGAAGATGAAAGTGTCTTTAGGAAGCCTAGAACGACAGCGACTATGATCAGACCGAAACCGGCCCTATACCAATTGCGATTGGCTCGGACAAGGTCGCTGTCGGCGCCTTCCGCCAATTCGCGCCGCCGCTTCTCGGATCGTTCAAACCAACTAGATAATTCCGAAAACATTAGGCACTCCCGTCTAATTCTACACAGACCGGAATTGAAATGCGCTATCCCTCAACTCTGACAACGCCTATCTTGCATCGCCGTGGACCAGTCGGGCAATGCGCGTGCGGAAAATTGCCTAAGGCGGCTAGCAGCTCTGACAACTTTGCAATCGGCGATGGGTTAGAAGAGAAGCATGACGCCGCGATATAGACGACTTAGAGACGCCGTCGTTTTCACGTTGACTCTTTTGCTTACGGCAGTGTGGCCTGCTGACGTGGTTCAGGCGCGAAATCTTGAAATGGTGGTGGGCGTGAACGTGGTCAATCCCCTGCGAGCGAAGGTAGCAGATCAGAATGCGCTGCTCGATCAGCTGCAGGCGGCGCACGTGCGTTTCATACGATGTGGCATCAGCGTTGACGATAAAGGGGTCGATTTTGCCAAGCGCGCCGCTGCGCACGGCCTGAAGATGGAATTGATCGTCGGTCCGCAGTACCAGCCGAACGCGCCGTCGCGGCCTTATCAGCCAGACATATTTCCTCAGATGTGGGGCGGGCATCCCTTGTCCTATGCCGACCCAGAGCTCTCGAAAGGCAATTTCCAGAAGCTGCTCGACATGCTGGATGCGAACAACATCGTGTTGGCGGGACTGGAACTAGGCAACGAAATCAATTGGGCGGCATTCAATCCGGAGTTTCCACTGCCGGGCGAAGGGAAAATTCTGAGCCACGAAGATCTGGCGCGTGATCCAGAGGGTAAGCAGATTGCCAAGGGATTTCTTCAATACTTGAAAGTGCTGGCGGCGCTGAAAGAAGTGCGTGACCACTCCCGCTTGAATAAGAAAGCGCCCATTATTCTTGCTGGGCTGGTAAGTGCGCCGGACGGCGAGAAAATTTACAACAACAAGAAAGAAGACATGGTCAGCTTGCCCGCAACGATCGGCTTCCTGCGCGCGAACGGGCTGGATGCGCTGGTAGACGCTTACGGAATCCACAGCTATCCCTCGCCCGGACAGCCGGGAAATGCGGCGGCTGCAGCGAAGCGTGCTGCGCGATTGGAGAGCGTTGATCTTGCGGAGTGCCGTCCAGCGGGATCGCGCGACGGCAAGTCATGCTGGATTACGGAATGGGGTTTCCCGAACCGTGATCTAAGCTGCCCGCTGAACGACAGCGACCGGGCTTCTCTTGTGAAGGAGATGCGCGCCGATTTTGCGAAGGCAGCCGCGCAGGGGAGGCTCGTTGGCATTATGTATTTTTCCTGGGATTCGGATCCGTGGTCCAAGACTCCGGACGCTGACAGTGTGTATCGTTGCGGAGTTCTGACCGAGGCTGGGAAACTGGCCGTGAGTCCACAATGAAGCGACATCGTGAGGGAGTGTGAATCCTGTGGTTTAACGCGTGTGCAGAGATTGCGGCTGCGGTACACAGCAGAATGACAGCGCAGGTACTTTTGCTGGAACGAGGGGTAAGCATCGATTCTCCTCTTGTGTGTTCGAACGTTGCAGTCGAGGCCGTACTTCTGTTTGATCGTCTGGGCTGGGACGCGGCGCAGTTCCCCCGGAGTCACGTGATTACCCAAGGGAACTGCGACACGAGAACTACGAAGTGCAAAGGCACATTGCCGATTGACAATGCGAACTTAGAACACCTTGAACGAAGCGTTGCTCGAGAGCGTGCCGCTCGGTGTAACGACTTGCACGGTTCCGGTCGTTGATCCGTTCGGAACCGTCGCTATGATTTCTCTCGCCGACTCGACTGTAAACACCGCCGAAGTGCCGTTAAATGTGACACTGGTTGCACCTGTCAGATTCGTACCCAAGATGAAGATATTTGTCCCCGGATACGCAGCAGTCGGAACGGTCTTGACGAAGGGCGCGAGTCCCATCGACAACTGGAAGACAGTTCCATAAACATGCTGCCCGACGAAACCATTGGTGGTGCCGTAAAAGTTTCCGTCGGTGCCCTGCACCAGACCCGATATCGGATTGAGGCCGTCGGTCTTATCAAACGTATGCAGAGTGGTGTACGTGCCGCCCGGCGTTATCTGAAAGACGGAGCCGCACGCGGTGTTGCTGCAGCTGCCTCCGGCGGTTGTGCCCGGGGTAGTGCCATAGAAGTTGCCATCCGTGCCCTGGATCAGCGCGGAGGGAGCGCGACTGTCGCTGTAGAGCGTAGTCAACACGCCGGCCGTCGTGATTTTGAAAATCGTGCCGCACGGGTTGCAGGATGGGGTCGTTACTGGTCCAAATTGGGTCGTTCCATACAGGTTCCCATCGCTACCGAGGACTAAGCTGGTTTCGGGCTGAGCCCCGTCGGTCCAATTAAACGAATGCAGCGTCTTCTCAATTCCACCTGTTCCAATTGCGAACACAACGCCGCAACCGATGCCGGGATTATTCACGCATTTCGGATCCGTATAGCCCTTACCGCCATCCGCCGTCGTGCCATACATAATTCCGTTCGGAGCCTGGACCAGTCCCGCCTGAGGATTGTTGCCATCGGGGCAGCCGTTCAATTTACAGAAGGTGTACAGAGTGCTTACTGCGCCAGCCGAAGTTATAGCAAGCACCGTGCCTCCACGTAGACCACCGGGGGGCATGATGCCGTAGAACGTGCCGTTAACGTTGTTTTGTATCAGCGGGAGAGGAAGTCCGAAGTCGTCGTTGAGTGTGGTCAACGTCCCATCAGGAGCAACTTTGAAAATAGTCGGGCGTCCAGTGGTGGAGTTGCCATTGGTTGTGCCGTAAAAGTTTCCATCCGCGGCAAGCACAAAGCCGGCCAACGGTTGGGCGCCGTCGGTTCCTGATTGAAATTTATGGATGGCACTGATGACGCCAGCCGAGGTTACGCTGAAAACAGTGCCGGGACCGCCGACGCCGCCTTTGCCACCGCCGCTGGTTGTGCCATAAAAATTCCCATCGAGTCCCTGGACGAGACCGGAGGGGAAGGCACCGTTCGTGATGTCGAAGGTGGCGAGGTTTGTAAAGGTCTGCGCAGATGCAGAAATCGTAACGACTGTGCAGAACAAAAGAATCGTGGATCCAACTTTCCATGCTCTGAGTGAATTCGTAGTTTTTCTTCCCATGGCATGCGCACCGGGGTTGAGCATTGGATTCTCCTCTTCGTTTGAAGCAGACGTTGTGGCGGAAGTTTTATCCGTTATCGGATGTTGTGCACGGTCACACTGTTGCTGCGCACGAGTAGTTCGGGGAGGGACAACAATCACATTAGTACTTGTACTAGAGGCGGTCAAGATGAAGGATTTTGCGACTGCGCGGTTTGTGGCCTAAAGATCAAATCAAAAAAAGAAAGCCGTTCGGTGAAATCTAGTCCGAACGGCTAAGCCGAATTTACAGTCGCCAAAAATTTTGAGCCTGCTCGAACTAAGGCACGCGGAAGACGACACTGCTCGAAAGCGTGCCGCTTGGAGTGGCTACTTGCAGCGTCCCAGTCGTTGCCCCAGCGGGAACGGTGGTTTTGATCTCCGTGGCGGAGACCACTGTGAATGCCGCTGCTGTGCCGTTGAAAGTCACACTGGTCGCGCCGGTCAGATCAGTTCCCAGAATCGTGATCTTGCGGCCAATTTTCCCAGAAGTAGGGACGGTTACGACGAAGGGGCCGAGACCAGTCGACACTTTAAAGATCGTGCCGCAACCGGCTCCGGAGCATGGGTTCGCGCCGCCATTGTAGGTAGTGCCGTAGAAGTTTCCGTCGGTTGCTTGCAGCAGAGCGGATACCGGGTTTTGGCCGCCCCCATCTTCGAAGTTATGCAAGGTGGTGAGCGTGCCGCCGGGGGTGATTTCGAAAATCGTGCCCACGGCTGCTCCCGTCGTGACGGAATTGCCGCTCGTCGTGCCGTAAAAGTTTCCGTCCGTGGCCTGAATCAGCGAGGCTAAGGGATTTCCGCCATCTGTGCCGTTAAAGTTGTACAGCGTGGTCAGAGTACCGGAGGGAGTGATTTCGAAAATCGTGCCACAACCAATAAAGCAGTTAGTTCCCGTACCTCCGGCGAAAGTCGTGCCATAGAAGTTGCCGTTGGAGCCCTGCACCAGCGCATCGTAGGGGTTGAACCCATCGGCATTGTTGAACATGTGCAGCGTCGTGAGCGTGCCTCCGGGAGTGATTTCAAATACGGTGCCGCAGCCGTCGCTGCAGTCGGTGTAATCGCCTCCGTCGGAGGTGGTTCCGTAGAAATTTCCATTAGTCGCTTGCACCAGACCGCCGAAGGGAAACGCACCGTCGGTACCACTGAAGCTGTGCAGCGTGGTCAGTGTTCCGCTGGCCGTCATTTTGAAGACAGTGCCGAATCCGGCTCCGGCGTCGACGGTGGTGCCGTAGTAGTTTCCATCCGCGCCCTCGATCACGCCAGCGAAAGGGTTGGCGCCATCCGTGCCATCGAAGGTGTGGAGCGTGAAGACCGTGCCTCCCTCCGTAACATCGAAGACCGTACCGTCGCCGTTCGCACCGCCGAGGGAGGTTGTGCCGTAGTAGTCTCCGTTCGAGCCGGCAATGAGAGCACCCTGCGGGAAACCGCCGTCAGCGCAGCCGGTGCGCGAACAAAAGTAGTGCGTCAATGTTAGTTTGCCGCTCGTCGTGACTTCGAAGACACTTCCGCTTTTCCTGAAGGTGCCCTCGTATGCGGTTCCGTAGAAGTTTCCATCCGCGCGCTGAACCAGCGATGCGTTCGCGTATTGGCCGCGGGTTCCGTCGAGATTGGCAATGGTGGTAAAAGTTTGGGCGGGTAAGGAGATTGTTGTGCCGACAGCTAGTAGGAACAGGACGCAGAGTGTTTTGCATCCGCTAAGTGGATTCATCGGAGTTCCTTTCGCGATTCGCGCTGATGTTTATGGGCCGGTGTACGTCCAACGGATAGCCGCGAATTGAGGTGGAGATTCGCGGCTCTAAGTGATAGTGAGGTTCGATAAAGATTTGTATCAGGAAAAAATCGATATTGTTTAAAATCGACCCGATGCCACAACATTAACGGACTAATACCGCCGCCGGACCTCATGCAGCGATCAGTTGGCGGTAAAAACGACGTTGCTCGTGAGCTTGCCGCCGGGTGTGGTCACCTCGATCAGACCAGTCTTCACACACATCGGGACAGTAGCTTTGATCTCAGTCGAGGAGACAATCGTGAACTTCGCCTCTTTGCCGTTGAAAGTGACCAAGGTCGCGCCGGTCAGATCGGTTCCCAGAATTCTTACTGTGTTGCTGTCGTGACCGCTCGCCGGCAATGGTGTCACGAACGGAGCAAGGCCAGTGGACCACTTGAAGACGGTGCCGCAACGCGTGCCGCAATCAACACCTCCACCGTAGGTTGTGCCGTAAAGGTTGCCATCGGTAGCCTGTACCAGTCCTCCCAAGGGACGTTCACCGTCAGTTCCGTCGAAGCTGTGCAGCGTGGTAACGACGCCGGCGGGAATCATTTCAAAAATGGTGCCGCAGGCGTTGAAGAATCCGCTGCCGAAGCAGCTATTGGAACCGCCGAGTCGGGTTGCGCCGTAGAAGTTCCCATCGGTAGCCTGCACCAGCGCTCCGGCGGGGATCGCGCCGTCACTGCCAACAAAGTTGTGTAACCGGGTTATCACACCCTCAGGAGTGATCTTGAACACCGTGCCAGCATTTTGGGGGCCGCCGGATGCAGTCATTCCATAGAAGTTTCCATCTGTGCCCAGCACCAAGCCCAAAGGCCCTGTGGCATCTGCGGGGTCGAAGCTGTGTACCTTTGTTAGTACGCCTGCAGGCGTGATTTTGAAAAATGTACCCCGGTTGTTTGATCCGCCCTGGTAGGTTGTGCCATAGAGATTGCCATCGTTGCCCAACACCAGCGTTGCCTGTGGAGACTTGCCATCTGCTCCTGTAAAAGCGTGCAGCATCGTCAGGGTTCCAGTGGGCGTGATTTCGAAAACTGTGCCGCATCCCTGAAAGCAGTTCGTGTTGCCTCCACCGTAGAGGGTTGTTCCATAGAAGTTTCCATTGAGTTCAATAAGACCCGCATTGGGGTTAAAACCATCATTGCGTTCGAAAGAATGGAGAGTTGTCGAAACGCCAGACGGCGTGATCTTGAAAACCGTGCCACAACCACTTTGACAAGCATTTCTGTCCCCACCCCAATAGGTTGTCCCGTAAAAATTCCCATCCGTGGCAAGCAAAATTCCAGCCTGGGGAGTCGAACCCAGGTTGCCCGCTCCCGCAAACGCTGTCAGAACACCCTCTGGTGTGACTTGGAAGACTCCTCCATCGGATGCAGGAATTCCGACATTCGTCGTGGTGCCGTAGAAATTCCCGTCGAGACCCTGCGCGAGATTACCGATGGGATTAGAGCCACTGGTTTTGTCGAAGACCGCAAGATTGGTAAATGTTTGTGCGGAGGAATAAATTGCCGTAGTGACTCCGATTAGAAAGAGAGCGCAGAAACTTTTCCTGTGAGGGAGAGAGAGCATTGGGAACCTCCTGCAAATTTTAGCGAAAGTCTTTTGAATACCAGCCGTTCGCGCTGCGATTTTGACGAAGTAACGGGGGGAACAACGACGGTTACACTACTTCGCTTTTGCGTTGGGCGTCAAGATGAACGAACTTGCAACGTGTCACGGGCTCGGAGAGTGATTCAAAAGATAAAAGCTGCCCCCACATAACATAAAGGGTAGCTATGTTGCTTTCCGTTGAAACGCCGATTGACTTACTGAGTGGGCAGCGTCACGACGAGCGACGCTCGCGAATCAATTTGCTCGGAACGGCACGTTGCTCACCAATGTGCCGCTCGGCGTCACGACTTCAACATTGCCAGGTGTCGCGCCTGCCGGAACTGTAGTAGTGATTTCAGTTGGTGAAACCACGGTGAACACTGCTGGAGTGCCATTGAAGGTCACGCTGCTCGCGCCTGAGAGGTCAGTCCCCAGGATGACAACTTTCCCGCCGGTGCCGCGAGCTGTCGGTATGGTTGTCACAAAGGGGGACAGGCCCATCGAAAATTTAAAAGCGACGCCCTCGAACTGGGAGACGCCACCGAACTGGGTTGTGCCATAAAAGTTACCATCCGTGGCTTGCATCAGGCCAAGCGGTTTTATGCCATCCGGGCAATTCGTCTGAGGGCAAAAGTTGTAAAGCGTGGTAAACGTGCCGTCCGGTTTGAGTTGGAATATCGTTCCCGCGCCGGCTGGCCCGCGATTCGCTCCGCCAGAGAAGGTCACTCCATAGAAATTTCCATCGTTAGCCAGAACCAGCCCATCGGGTTGGAAGCCGTCGGTGCCTGTGAAGCGGTGCAGTTGAATGAACGTGTGCCCTCCGGGCGAGATCTCGAAAATCGTGCCACAGCCAGGTTGAACACAAGCATTCTTGTGGGCGCCGCCGCCCATCGTCGTTCCGTAGAAAATTCCTTTCGGTCCCAGCACCAGTTGTGCCGGCGAAAGAGCGTCGCCGTCGGGCCCGGTGAATGTGTGTATCGTCGTAAGTGTACCGCCTGAGGTGATCTCGAAGAGAGTGGTTTGCGTCCCTCCATAAAAATTGTTGTTGATGCCCTGGATCAATGGCGCGGCGGGGGATTGGCCGTCAGTTCCATTGAAGCTGAAGACGGATCGGAAGACTCCGCTGGGGCTGATATTAAAGATGGTGCCGTCGCCACCAGCAGTTGTGCCCCAGAAGCCGTTGTTGGCCAGGAATAGTCCGGCTAGAGGGAATACGCCGTCCGGGCATCCCGTTACGACACAAAACTGGTGCAGATTAACGAGGTGGCCTGCGGTTGTGATGGAAAAGACGGTGCCACGGAAGTTGTCCGCATTGCTGCCCGTGGTCCCGTAAAGGATTCCGCTGGGCGATACGATCAACCCACCACTGGGATGCAGCCCGTCGCTACCGTTGAAAGTATGAAGTGTGGTTACCACACCGCTGGTCGTGAGTTGGAAGATCGTGCCATTGCCACCTGTGGTCACGCCGTAGAGGTTTCCGTCCAAGCCCTGGACCAGCGGCCCGTAGCTTGCAGGACTTCTCATAGAGCCAACGGTGCCCAGAATGGTGAAGGTTTGCGCGGGTGATGAAATCGCAGCTGCTGTGCACAACAAAAAGACAGCGCAGATAGTTTTTCCGGGACGAAGACTGAGCATTGGATTCTCCTTCTTAACTGCAGACGTTGTGGCGGATGTTGATTCGAAGGTGTATCGCGCGGTCACACTACAAGCCGCGACGAGTAGCCTGGGGAGGAATGACGAACTAACACTACTTCGTTTTTTGGGCGGTGGTCAAGATGAAGGAATTTGCACTGCGACTGCGTCGGTGATGAAGATTCGTGACGCAAAAAAATTTACCCCGGCGGAGTTGCCGGGGCAAGTGAAACCTTCGCAATCGTGAATCACTAATCCGAAGATTTGTCTTCAAACACCTGATTCAAAATCCTAGTTCAGAACACTCGGAACGGAACATTGCTCGACAGCGTGCCGCCCGGTGTGACGACTTCCACCGTACCCGTGGTTGATCCGCTCGGAACGGTGGTCGTGATCTCAGTCGCCGAGACGATAGTGAACGTCGCTGCCTTGCCGTTGAAAGTAACGCTGGTTGCGCCCGTCAGATCCGTACCAAGGATGAAGATTGTTGTTCCCGGGTAGGCGGCGGTGGGCACAGTCTTCACGAATGGAGCAATCCCCATCGACAACTTGAAGACCGTGCCAAAAACCGTGCCATAGAGCTGAATTCCGGTCAGGCCGGACGTTGTCCCGTAGAAGTTTCCATCGGTGGCCTGCACCAGTCCCCCGTTGGGGTAGGCGCCATCATCAGTCTTATCGAACGTGTGCAGCGTCGTCAGAGTGCCATCCGGGGTGATTTGGAAGACCGAGCCGTAATCGCTCCCGATGCCGCTCGTTGTGCCGTAGAAATTTCCGTCCGTGCCTAGCGCTAACCCTGCGTTGGGATATCTGCCTTCGGCAGGGCTAAAACTGTGAAGCGTGGTCAGCGTTCCAGTCGGGGTGATTTTAAAGACTGTGCCAACGCCAGTCCCGCCGTATTCGGTCGTGCCGTAGAAGTTTCCGTCATTGCCTAGAACCAATCCACCTCTGGGGACCGAACCGTCAGGACCGTTACGACCGCCGAATTTGTGCAATATCGACAGAGAGCCCTTTGTACCAATGGCGAAGACGGTGCCACAGCCGCCGGCCTGAAAAACTCCCGCGACGCAGCTCGGGTCCGCCGTCCCGCCCGCAGCGGTCGTTCCGTAGAGCACTCCGTTTGTGCCTTGAACCAGCGGAGCAGTGGGGTAGCTACCGCCCGAAATACCGCCGCACGTCTTCACGTTGCAAAAGGAGTGCAGAGTCGTCATCATCGTGCCTCCGGTGGTCAGGGAAAACACCGAGCCCGCGTTTCCAGGAAATCCAGTCCCAGGGATTGTTCCGTAGAGGTTTCCGTCCGAGGTGTCTTGCATGAGCGCCGCCAGCGATCCGCCGCTTTGCAGGTTCGTTAGCGCACCCTCGGGAGTGATCTCAAAAAAGAAGGAGGGAGCAGTAGCTACGTTCTGGAAGGCTCCGAAGGTGCTTCCATAGAAGTTTCCGTTGGTAGCCAATACCAACCCGGCGTAAGGGTATGCGCCGTCGGTGTTGTGAAAGCTGTGGACCATCGTCAGCGTACCATCGGGGGTAATTTTGAAGATCGTACCGCAGCCGCTGTTGCATTTCCCCCCTCCCGATCCCCCGAGCGTGGTTCCCCAGAGGTTTCCATCGAGTCCTTGAACGAGGGTCCCAAAGGGATAAGCACCGTGAGGGAAAGCGGTGCCATTGGCTTCGAAAGTGTACAGATTAGTGAAGGTCTGGGCTGGCGCGGCAATCGCCGCCGCGGCATAAAGCAGAAAAAGGGTGCAGACAGTCTTACAGGGATTCAGACTGAGCATTGGATTCTCCTTTATCGCTAGGCGTCTCTTTAGGAACGCTGTGTTCCATGATGTGTTGTTGAAGTGGAGTTGTTCCTGCACGTATGGCACGATGCCGCTGCCGCGAACGAACAGGGACGAACGAGGAGGAGGGCACTACGAGGCGAGCGTAGCTGCCGCTGTGGAGGCTGTCAAGATGAAGGAACTTTCATCCCCTCGTGAATCTAATTCGCCTGAATAGCTTCGTGATTCAGTTCGTTTGAAATTCAACTTACGGAACCGTCAACTGAATCGCTTTCGTCTTGCTGTCGGAGCCACCAGCCCCCACGACGTTAATCGTGTACGTGCCAGCGGGCGTGCCACTGGCCGGTATCTGGGTGCTGGTGCCGCTGCACGCTGGCAGCAGCAGCAATTGCGTGAAGAGAGCGCAAAGCATCAGGAAGCCGAGGATGCGGCGTCGGCGACAGTTGGTGCTGATGCTCATGCCGAACAGAGACAATCCGGGCACGACGAGCCAGATCGCGTAGAAGTTTCGCAGACCGGACTTCGCGCTGCCAGTGGTGAGAGGGCGAGCGGTAGTGGAGATGCTCAACGTTGCCGCTCCGGGGCTGGTGCTGGGCAGAGTAACGCTGGTTGGAGTAAAAGTGCATTGCGTTGCCGGGGGCAGGTTAGTACAGGAGAGCGCGATACTGGGGATATAGACCGGGTTGGGAGCCAGCTGCACCTGGTAGACGGCAGTGTCTCCGGCCACGTTGACGCTGTTGTTGGGAGGATTCACAGTAATGCTGAAGTCAGACATCTGCGCAAACACGGTAGTCTGCGGCCGAGAAATGAGGTTAGGGCTACTCACCGTCGCAGTGCCGCCATTGAACTTTTGTTGCCCTCCGCCTGCGGTTGGCATAGGAGTCGCCACAACAGTGACCGTTGCTATACCTCCGGCCTCGATTGTATTGAGACTGCAGGACACACTGGGTGTGGTGCCGCTGCCGGAGCAGTTTCCCTGTGTGGCGTTGACAGTAACGTTGGTAAAGGTCACTCCTGAATTGGTGAAATCGTCGCTGAATGTCACGCCGGTCGCCGGGTCAGGACCGTTATTAGTAACGGTATAAGTAAAAGTAGCGGGTGTACCGGCGCTGATGAAACTCTGATTGGTGCCGAGCGTAAGAACACCATCGATGGTTACAACTGAGGAGCCTTCTAGTTCGGTGACGAAAGCATCAAAACCGCCGGCGTTTTGTGACTGCACTGGATTGTGCAATTGCAGGTCGGTCGTGTTCGTGTCGCCGGCGAAGTAGACGTTGGCATTGACATCAAGAGCAATCCCTGTACCCTCGGTGAAAGCCGGTGTCCCCAGGCAGGGCGGAGTCGCCGGGGAGATGCATCCGCCAAAGTAACTGGAAAATGCGCCGGAGCTATTTTGTCCATTCACAGTTGTAGTGTTTAAACGGGTGATGAAGGCGTCCTGCGTGCCTGAGAGAGTGCTCTGAAGATCACCCGGCTGGGGAGCCACGGGAAAAGCGGTGGTGATCCCTCCGCCTGATTGCGTCCACCCGGTGAGGTAAGCATTATCACCCGGATCTACAGTGATCGCGAGACCTTGCTCATTGCCGGTGCCGCCAAGATACGAGAAGTAGTTGAGTACCATGTCGACTACAGTACTCGTAGGAGCTGGATTGCTAAGACTGGCGACAAAAGCGTCCGTTGCAGTAACAGTTAAGTCGCATGCTGTGCCAGACGGCGGATTTTGCGGAGTGTCGAGGCACTCCTGGAATGGGGCGATGTTGGCTGTGCCGCTAACCGGTGTGATACCGGGCGAGTTGGTAGTTCCTGTGATGAAGACGTGAGTTGCGCCTGGGTCGATTGCGATGCCCGTGGCTGAGTCGTTTTGCGTTCCGCCAAAGTAGGTCGACCACTGCAACTGCTCTCCCGGCTGGATTTTCTGGCTGGGATTGATCTTGGCGACGAACGCATCGGTCTGCGTAGATGTAGTGGCGTTTGAGCAGACAGGCGGATTCGTAGGCGATACTGGCGGTGGTTGGTTGAGGCAGGGCTGGTACGCGTTCAGGATGGGAAAGTCACCAATTGCGCCGTTGGTAAAAATGAAGTTTGTTGTGCCGTCGAAGTAGATATTCCCATTGGTATCGACGGCAATGCCGCCGCCGTTGACGATTGGCGTACTGGTTTCTGAGTTGGCCCCACCAAAATAAGTGGAGTACGCGATGCTGGATTTGCCTGTATTCGTGGTGTTTATCTTCGTCACGAAAAACTGCTTGGTGGTAAAAGCCGTACTCTGGAATGGAAACGCGAACGGCGGAGAACTCGCGGGAAACTGTGGTCCTGGAATAGCTACGTCGGACTGCATAGTAGATGTGGTACTGCCGGTGACGAAGATATCCTGGGCGTTGTCGATGGTCATCCCAGAGGCGAGGTCATCGCCACTGCCGGAGAGATAGGACGAATACTGCAAAATAGCAGCTGCCGGGTTCAGCTCTGTCACGAATACGTGTTGCGTGCCGGTGCTTAACGCTTCTATAGCGGTCTGATATGCATTGCCCGTCGTGGGAAAATTGGTGGACGATGTAGTACCCGCGACGAAAGCGTCTCCAGCCCCGTCGACTGCGATGCCAGCAGGCGTATCTGAGCCGTTGCCACCGAGATAAGTGACGTACACAAAACTGGGTGCCGGATTCGCACTGGGGTTAATCTTGGCAATGTAGACGTTCGTGTTGGGCGAAGTGGTCTTGAGAGCAGACTGGAACACCCCGGGAGTTACAGGCAGATTAGGCGAATTGGTTGAACCAGCAAGATAGATATTGCCGGTGCTATCCACTGCAACAGAAGTTGCATGCTCGTCACCACTCCCACCGAAATAGCTTGAGAAACTGAGCACCGGATCGATGATCAGCTCATGGGTGCGATCGTAAGCTCCAATGGCGAAACCGGCGCGGTGCGAGCCACGCAGAACGAAGTGGCCGTCGACAGGTTGCTGGCGGCCGGCAATTGCCTGATAAACCCGCGGAACTTCCAAGCGCATGGCAGCGCCGTTGCGTTCGATCAGGATCGATCCATCTTTTTGTGCAGTCGCCTTCGCGCCGTCGAATTCCAGTTCAGCTTGTGTAGGGTCGGCGCCTGGTGCAACCTGGAAATCGTATTCGAGATGTCCTTGGTTGCCATAGAAAACGAGATTGATGCCGGGATACACATTCTCGTAGCGCACGCGGGCGAACTGAGGAACGTTCTGCCGCCACTTCGTCTCGTCGTTGCCGATGAAGTAGTTGCTTTTCCCGGGGAGAATATCCGTCGCAGTGAGGCTGGCGTTTGGATTGGCTCCCGCGAGCTTCATGCTAAGTGATTCGACCGTTGCATGTTTTGAGCGCAGATTGAGAATTGCGCCTTCGGAGCCGAGCAGGAGCGCGTATCCCGAACCATGTGCGATGAAGCGGGCGCGAGCATCGGTGGGATCAAGATTGGATTGTCCCTGATTCGGCTCGAAGATCATGGGCAATCCAGCCATTAATGAAGATGGATTGGCCGGACTGCGATGGGTTGTGGAGGATGCAGGCTGATGGAGCACTGTAGGAAGAAGGCTCACCGAAGGATTGTTGAAAGCGGGCGCGTAGGCCAACTTCGCAGTTGACCGTGGGAGCGAACCTCCACCAAGGAACACGCATCCTGCGGCGAGAAGCACTAACCCAGCGGCAAGAACACGAACTCGAACTACAGACGTTCCCAACCAACGGCGGTCTTTATTCTCACAATCTGCGTTCACGCATTCCTCCGGTACATTCAACTAGGTCGTACTCCGCTCAGGTCGTTTTTTTTCAGATCGTGCTTGGATCAGGTCCGCTTTCCCAGATCAGTGGTGAGATTTGGCGATGGCGCACACGTCCATACGGGCTTAGCGCCGACGTACTTCAGTTGGCGCATTTTGCCCACGGCTTGCTGGTCACTGGAACTGGCGGAAAAAATAAATAACTACTTAAACATCCAAGAGATAGACAAGTCAAGCGACCTCGACCCCAACCGCCCGCTCCGGATTGGTCTGATGCGGCGGGATGCAAAGAAAGATGCCGGAACAGCGCAGAAAATTGCACTGCGGCGGCTGGCCGTGAATGTCGCTCTGAACCGTGATTGTTTTTTGCTTGTTCTGAATCTGGAACAGATTAACCGAAGAAGTTCCAGCAGCACTTTGCTGTTGCAAACTGTGGACAATTGAATACATTGAAGTTCAAGGGCATTCTGCGGAAAGTCCGCCGAGGCTATCGCGGCGGGTGCGTTTGCAGTGATTGCCCTCTCTGTTGAAGTGGCTGACAGGCACAGCTCAGAGATGCAACTCAGCACTCAGGAACGGCGTATGATGCGGCGCTTCGACATGCGCCTGCCTGCGACTGTCCATCTAGCCGGTACGATCGAGTTCCACACTGAGACGCAGAACGTCAGCGCGCGCGGAGTGTTTTTCTACCTGGACCGCGTGTTGTCGGCGGGCACTAAGATTGACGTCATTCTTACGTTTCCTCCGCATATTACTCTCACCGATCCGGTGCGGGTGCGTTTTACAGCGCGGGTAATACGAGTGGAGCATCCGCTGCCTTCTTTGCGCATTGGGACAGCGGCGATGATTGAGAACTACGAGTTCCTTCGGTCGAACGGTACTGCGGACTTTCTTAGCGCGCTGCAGAAAGAATGGAAGATGGCGACGTAGATCGAACTGCGCTTTCGGGTTTGCATTCGCCTTACTCCATACTCGTCAAAATATCCCCTCTGCGTTACAAGATTCGTTTCGTGCGTGACGGGGTTCGTATCAGGGCATGGCTTTAGCCATGCCGTCCGCGACAGATTCTAGAACGGGCTTTAGCCCCGGCGGCGAAATGTCGAGTTCGAATCCCGCATAAGCTGACGAATAGGGAAAGTCTCCCGAATCGGTGACCAAGCGGCGAGTTACGGGATTCTCCCGGATGTATTTGCGAATCTGCCCGTACGCTTCGCCATCACGTACACGAACCTCGGAGAATCCTCTTTGCCAGACGGGAGATCTGAACCCGAATCCCTACCCGCCCGGAACGCGAATCCACCCTTGATGAACTGTACAGCCTGCTCAATAGTCAGATCGCCGCCTACCGTCAGTAAAAGATGGAAGTGATCAGGCATCACTACGAATTCATGTAGTCGAAACTTTCCTTGGGCGCGATAGTCGTAAAGCACGCGAATGAAAAGCCTAGCGGATCTGTCTGATTGGAGTAGATTCCGCTTCTCTGCAATTGACGACGTGACGAAGAAAGTGCGGGCGTCAGCAACGATGTGCGAAGAATTGGAATGTCTAATGGGAATCGCCATATGCAGACGGTTAAAGCCGATTCCTTTATTTTGCGGTCGTTTCGGCACGCCTGAAGGCGTGCCCTGACACGAGTCTCTAGGCTTGCACGGTGATTTGGATGTGACAGGCGTCACACGGCAACCAATTTCGGCTTAGGAAATTTCAAAGTGGGAATTACATCGTAAAGACACCTTCGTATGATGAGGGATTCGTATCAGGGCACGGCTTTAGCCGTGCCGTTCGCAGCAAGGAAACGGGCTTTAGCTTCTGCTCAATTTTTTCAAACGCCCGCTCAACATTCTGTATCGACGGTAGAGAAGAACGATATACGAACCATGGACCAGAGCAAACGCAGCCAGCGCCACGTAAAGAAAGTCTACCGACTTCATAGTTCGACCCCTCTCATCGCGCGGCCTGCCGGTACGCAGGCTGCGTGTTCAGCTCACCGCGGCGATTATCAACGAGAGACTCGCGGGCCTCGGCTTCACCAACTTGCCGGTGCATGATTTCAATCTGATAACGGGCCCAGCACAGAAGTGCGCCGAAACAGGAAAATGCCAGAACGTTCATCCAAAAAGCCGGGCGCATGCTTGGATCGAGCGAGCCGCCGTTACCGATGACCGGCTGCGGATGCTGCGTGCGGAAGAACCAGATAGAAAAATAAACCAGCGGGACATCGAGAGCACCGAAGATCGAAAGCACAGCTGCCAGGATCGGCGTTTGGGCGCTGTCGGAAAACCGCCGTAGCAACAAATAACTCACATAGATCAGCCACAACACGAGAGTGCTGGTGAGGCGCATATCCCAAGTCCACCAAATGCCCCAAACTGGACGTGCCCACAAAGGCCCGGTCACCAAAACGATGGTGCAGAAAACTACGCCAACTTCGGCGGATGCATGAGCCAATGCATCGGCTTTCAGATTTTTGTTAATCAGATAAACGATGGAAGCTGCGAGATTGGTGAAGAAGAGCCAGAAGGCGGTCCACCCCGAAGGGGCGTGGAAATAAAAGATGCGCTGCACGTCGCCCATGGTGCGCTCGGTGGGAGCGACGAACAGTCCGAGATAAAAACCATACCCCACCAAGAGTGCAACAAGAACTACCACGATGGGGAAGGCCTTCTTCATTCCGCTTGCAACACCGTTTCAAACAATCCCAGACATGCAGTAGTAAACACCATGTCATACGTCAGAAGCAACACGATCCAGAAGCGCGCGGAGGCTTCTCCTGTGAGCAGGATAGTCGTACTCTCGACCATGGCGATGACGGCGGGAATGGAAATCGGAAACAGCAGCAGTGGCAGCATGAGTTCGCGGTTGCGCGTGCGCAGCGACATCGCTGCGAAGAACGTTCCGTTGATCACCAACGCCCAGGTTCCCAGCACCGCGACCGGAATCAACTGCCACGCAGGACCAAGAACGTGAAGGTTGTAGAAAACCCCGAAAAGCGGTGTCATCAATCCTTCGAGCACGCTGACGAAAATGAAATTGCCTAGGGCCTTGGCGAGAAACAAAGCATTAGCAGGCGCAGGAGAAACACGATAGGCATCGAGCACCTGATTGCGCAGTTCGCGTGCCCAGGTTTGGTTAAGGGCGACGACGGCCGCGAAAAGAAACGCCACCCACACCAATCCTCCAACGATATGGCGTGACTCTTCCGCCAATGGATCGAACGCGAAACTGAAGATCACGACAACGAGCAGGGAAAAAAACAGCATCGAGTTCAGCGCGTCCTTCGAGCGCCACTCGAGACGGATATCTTTCTTCAGCGTGGCGACAGTGACTGCAAAGAAAGACGCTTCGGGAGCGCTCATTGCAAGTCTCCTGAAAGGCTCGCTGCGCTAGAGAGATCTGCAGTTCGATTAATGATCTGGCCGACCTGCATCCATATGAATTCGTCGGCCTCGCCTTCGAGCAGCAGGGCTTGATGAGTTACGACGAAAATTGTCTTCCCGGCATCGCGCAGGGCTTTGAGCAAGCCAACCATCTCTCGCGCGGAGTGAACGTCAACGTTGGAAAATGGTTCATCGAGAAGAAGAACTTTGGGATCATGCAGAATGGCGCGGGCCAGCGACATGCGCTGACGCATGCCTTGCGAATATTGACCTACGGGACGCTTTGACTCTGAATCAAGTCCGACGGAACGGATCGCCTCTTTGCTTCGACTATCTCCAGCAATTCCGTAAAGACCGGTGAAATATCGCAAGTTTTCCATCCCACTCATCTCGTCGTAAAGCAGTGACGGGTGCGCCATGTAGCCGATGTCGCGGCACGCGGCCTTGGGAGTCTTTCCGAATATTGAAATTTCGCCGCGCGTGGGATGCGCGAGCCCGGCTAAGGCGCGCAACAACGTGGTCTTCCCTGCTCCGTTGTCGCCGAGAATTGCATGGAAACGGCCCGCGTCAAATTCCGCAGTTACGCCGCGCAGCGCGGCGAAGCGTCCAAACTGCTTGATGAGATTGGTGACGGTAATGATGGGCGGGTTCTGTTTGGTTGCGATGTCAGCCACGGCGAAAGTCAAGACCAACGGTCGAATCAACGACGCTAGAATCAACGACACTAGAAGAAACGAAGCTAGAAGATAGCGGAAGAGCGCCGCGAAGTCGAGCCGGAGATGGTCTGCAGCTCCGCTAAAAGTTCGGCGCCTGGTGGCCGACGCGGCCGTTTTTCTCACCGGCGGCGAGGTCTCGGCGGCACAGCTTGCTCAAGTCCTGCTCGTCACATTGATAGATTTCCGTCATGGGCAGGTCTGGCGGTTGAACGACGTAGAGCCCATTTTCCAGCGCCTCCGTGTCATCCGGTGTCGGAGCAGCGATGGGGCTACCCGGACGCACGCGCACGCGAAATTGTCCCGAAGCCGGCTCGTAGTTCGCGTATGCATAACAGTGGCCGATGCAGGCGCGGTCTACAATATGGTTGATGAACCAAATCCGCCAGTCCGGCTGTGACGATATAGTTTCAACAACGCGCCGACCGTAGGGCAGATCGTGCACGAGGTCCTCGGCCTGCTGCTCCATTCGGTTCAGCACACCGGTGTCCTGGTAGATAAAAAAGAAAAATACCGCGGCACAGGCGGCCAGTCCTGCCAGATGCCACATCCTTGGACGAACCGAAGCGAGCACGCATAGACCCAACACTGCGGTGATCGACGTAAGCCGCGAAATGATTAGACCTACTAGCATCGGGTACTGTGGCAGCCACACGACTTCCGGAATCATCGCAGCCGTGAACACCAGGACAGCCCAAAGTTCCAGAGGCGTCCGAAACGCCCATCGCGAGGGCGCAGTTTTCCATTCGCGAATCACTCCGACGAGAAAACACAGGCTCCCGAAGATCAGCACCACCCAGGCCAGATTGATATAGCGCTCGCCAAATACGGAAATCTGGTCGGCCCCGTTCATCAAGTAGAAATCTGACGTATGCCAATACACGGATCGGAAGCGAAGCACATACAGATGCGCCCCCCAGACCACCAGCAGAGCCGCGGCGAACAGGCCCCAGCGATACCAGCCCTTCAGAATTTCAGCCAGTTTGATGTAGCTGACCATCCCAATCAGACAGAGAAACGCTATAGGATGCGCGATCCAGACCAGTCCAGCGAGCACCGCCGCAACGATCCAATCGCTGCCGCGTCCACGCCAGACGAGCGCAGCTGCGAAAAACGACAGACCTAGGGCAAGGTAATAGTTCATGAAGCCGGCATGAAAGGTCCAGCCATAGGTGATCATGGCGATTGCCGGAACGAGGAACCATGGTGCTCGTTGATTGCCCGACGAGGGTTTGGCCGCGGCAATGAAAGCAAATGCACCCCAGAAGAAGATCAGCACGCTGGCGGGTACGACGATTCTCTCTGCTGCGCGCAGCCCTACTAGGTTACCCAGATGGTAGAGCGCCAGATCGGTCATAACATTATTCGATTGCCGCGCCAGGTAAAGACCAGGGGCGGTGCCCTGCTGAATCAGCCGAGCCAGCCAGGCGTTGTAGGTGTGTGAGGGTAGATCGCCGGTCTCGATCCGTTTGTGCCAGAAACAGGGAACGAGCAGGAGAAGCGAGATCAAAACCACGCGCACGGTGTGCGCCTTTAAGAACTTCGCGGCCTCGCGCATCTTCATGGGCCATGCCCCTTCAGGCTTCGAAGACGTTACGGCAAGAGAGTATACCTGCCAGGGGATTTAGGGCACAGCAATTCGTTTCCGATTTCCAGCTGGGAAAAGCGCTGTGGCGGAACCCTTGAGCGGGATGCATTTTGGCAAGGATTTGCAAAGTCTCGCGGTCAGCAGATTAATATCCATAAGCGATGTCAGGAACGAGCTTGTCAAGACATGTTCCCGGCGTAGGTAAGTTGAAGGTGCAGGCTGGCAGGCCTGCACCTTCACGTATGCGGAATTTACTACGAAACGTTCACTTTCTGAGTTTGTAGGGTGCTGGCCGCAGCGTTCTTGCGATTCTGCCTGCTTTTATGCTGTCTGCTACAGGCACCGGACATACATCGCCGCTGAGTGTTGTGTTGGTCACATCGAAAAGCGTGTTGGGGCTAAACGTGTTCCCGGTGCCCGTGCCGGTTAGAATTCCCGCGCAAGCCTCGTTGATCACGTTCTTAGTTGCGTTGTTATTGTTGCCGCTGCTTGTGTGCAATGTCGAATTCGTGCACGAGTCGTCGAGATGGATGCCGGATTCGGTGCTCCCGTAAATCGTGTTGGACTGAATCGTGTTCGTATTGCTGCACGCGTCGACTCCATCGAAGATCTGAGTACCAGCCACTTTATTTAGAGTGATGGTTGTATTGTCGGCCGTGCCGCAGGAAATCGGCGATTGCGAAGTACCGCAGAAGCCGGACGAATCGGTGACAGCGACGATGCCGAACTGCGAGCTGCCAACTTCATTGCCGGTTACAGTGATGCCTGGCGAAGCGAAAATCAGAATGCCGCTGGCGGCGTCTCCGGTATCGCTGCTGGTGTCCTGCCCCCAAATGTTGTCGTTAACGGTGTTGGCCTGCACCTTACCAGTGGCGCCGAAGCCAACCTGGATGCCGTTTTCCGCCGCGGTTCCTTCATTCAGATAGACGCCCTGCCAATTCATCGCGGTCGCACCCAGACCCACGATGTAGTTGCCCATGATTGTGACGGCTGGGCCGGGAGAGCCTGCACCTGTGCCTGCTCCTGAAGCGGTGATCCCGTTTTTCTGATAGGCGCGCACCGAATTGGCGGAGACGGTGACCGTGTTGCCGCTGCCGGTGCTCTCAACGTTGATCGCCAATCCGTTTTGACAACCGCCGTAAGCCGCATAGTTGGTTTGGAATTGATTGCGCACGACGTTGTTGGTGATGGTTCCCGAAGTGTTCTGGTAATAGATGCCTTCGATGGTTGTGGTCACGCAGCCAGCGAGATCGTTGCCCGTCCCGTCGACCGTAAGACGCTCAACGATGACGCTACCGCCAGGGCTATTCACGAAGATCTGTGCTGCGACTGGATTACCTAAAATGTCCGTGCCGTTGACTACGAGCCCACCCAATGGCGGGAGCACAACAGCGGCGTCGCCGGTTCCACTTTGAATTCCAGTCAGCGTTAGCTTCTTGGTGATCGTGACCTGCTCGGTGTAAGTACCTGGGCAAACTTCAACGATACCTCCTGCGGGCACAGAATTCACTGCCGCCTGAATGGTTGTGAATTGTGGGAGCGTTGAAATGCAAGTCCCAACGACTACGGTAGACGCATGGGCATTTTGTTCAGCGAAGCATATCGCCAGGACCGGGACCAGGAACAGAAACACACGGGTCCGCTTGGTATTCGAAATCATGTTTTTCCTCCACATCGTTAATTGAGTCACTTGAAACTTGGGCCGGGTTGAAAAGTGGTGAAGTGATGTTTGAGTTTTTTGCGAGGCAGAGATCAATCCATATTGAACCCGCACTGAAAACTATGCGTCCAATCACGCCAAGTCAATCACACATTTTGGTCAGTAGTGCCACTGATCGGCTATGTGCTGTGGAAAAGAATTTATACAGAGAGGAACTGAAATTGTACGGTCTCGAAAAGCGCGAGAACGCTGATGAGTGCGCCTAGGATTTGTAGGAAAATCTGGATTCCCAAAATGGGTTATGTACCTACGTCATGCTTTTTGTTGACGTGGATTGCGGTGCTGCGCCCGGAGAGCCCGGCTGTTGGGGCGCATACTTTGACGCGCACTTGGCTTGAAGTTGCTTAGCGTGGAAGACACCGTCGCGGCCAAAGCTGCCGTCGGCGAGGGCCTGCGAGTCGTCCTTGAAAGTATCGGGTGGAGCTTCGATGCCAGTGTAATCGACGGAAAGATTCTGGTCTTGCTCGACCAGCACAAACTGCACGTGCGTGCCTGTGCGCTTAATCGAGCCGGGCTGGACGTTTCCCGCAACCCGCAATCTCTTTGAATAGACGCTGTCGCCCATCTTGTGGAGTTCTTTGATGGTAACGTAATAGCTCTTGCTGTCTTGCACACCGGTATAGGCGAGGTAGGCGAGCATAAGAAGAATTACGATGGTCGCTCCACCGAATTTCAAATAGGTCTTGGCTTGGCTGGACATAAAACGCCCCGGGAGGATTTACCTCACACCAGAAACTCTACGCGCCAGGGAAAAGAGAATCAAGATTCGTAAAGACCGAATGGTGGTGCAGTTTGAAATCTCCACCACCGGTGATGCGTCATCCCGATGGCCCGCGCTTTCACCAGCGGGCCGAGGGATCTCCCGCGCAACCGCTTTGTGCTAGGGAGATCCCTCGCTCCGCCCGGAAGAACGGCTCCGCTCGGGATGACGCCACAACTAGGAAATTCAAACTGCACTACTACCAAAGGCCGCAGTTCGTTGACGATCCGATTCCACCTTCGTAAGATGAATCGACCTGAAAGCTTCTTAGAACCGGGCAGAACATGATCGGCCAGACCATCTCGCACTACCGTGTCGTCGAAAAGCTGGGCGGAGGCGGGATGGGCGTTGTCTACAAGGCGGAAGACACCCGGTTGCGCCGTTTCGTTGCCCTCAAATTCCTACCTGAAGAAGTTGCCCGCGATCCGCAATCACTGGCCCGGTTTCAGCGTGAGGCGCAGGCGGCGTCGGCGTTGAACCATCCCAACATCTGCACGATTTATGACATCGGCGACGAAGATGGCAAGGCCTTCATCGCCATGGAGTTTCTCGACGGTGTCACGCTGAAGCATCGGATTGCAGGGCGCCCTATTGAGAACGAGATGCTTGTCTCGTTGGCCATTGAGATCGCTGATGCTCTCGACGCCGCGCACAGCAAAGGCATCGTCCATCGCGACATCAAGCCTGCGAACCTGTTCATCACGGAGCGCGGCCATGCCAAGATTCTCGACTTCGGGCTTGCCAAAGTTGCGCCCAGCGCAATTTCGTCAAGTCAGTTCGCAAGCGCAGCTACGCAGGCCGCCAGCATTGATGAACAGCATCTCACCAGCCCCGGTTCGGCATTGGGAACGGTTGCCTACATGTCTCCGGAGCAGGCGATGGGCAAAGAACTAGACGCGCGGACCGATTTATTTTCTTTCGGAGCGGTGCTCTATGAGATGGCGACTGGAACTCTGCCGTTTCGTGGTGAGACCTCCGCCGTCATCTTTAATGCGATTCTGGAGCGTGCTCCGATCGCTCCTGTTCGCCTCAACCCGGATATTTCGCCAAAGCTGGAAGACATCATTAACAAAGCGCTCGAGAAAGACCGCAATCTGCGATACCAGCATGCCGCTGACATGCGTGCCGACTTGCAGCGTTTGAAGCGCGATACAGGCTCAGGACGCAGCGTGGCGGTTTCGTCCATGGCTCCGTTAGGGGCAACTTCAGATCTTGAGGCGACCGCGTCCTTTCCACCTTCCACGAGCGCAAGCGTCCCTCGTGCTGCGGGGACTTCATCTTCACCTGTTTCGTCGTCTCCATCGGCAATCAGTGCATCCTCGATCAATACGCCTCCGAGCGAAGCGCCAAAGAATCGCACCGGCTTGATCATCGCTGCAGCAGCTATCGTAATCGTTGCGGTCGCAGCATTTTTCTTCCTGCGCAATCGCAATGAGCACTCTGCGAGCGACCTAGAGCACAAATCCGTAGCAGTGCTTTATTTCAACAATCTTTCGCAGGACGAATCCCTCAACTGGCTCAACACCGGCCTCACCGATATGCTCACCACGAACCTCGCGCAGGTGAAGGGTCTCGATGTGCTCTCGACCGAGCGAGTGATGCATGCGGTGCAACGCGCCAGCAAAGGTGGCAAGTCGTTTGACTCCGCCCAAGCTCAGAGTGTCGCGCGCGATGCCGGCGCTGACGCCTATATCACCGGCGCATTGCTGAAGATCGGCCCCACACAATTGCGTCTCGATGTCAGAGCGCAAGACAGCAACACCGGCAAAATTCTCTTTTCCGACAAGTTAGAGGGGCAGGATTTGCAGAGCATCTTCGGCATGGTGGACCGGCTCACGGCAAATATTGCCAGCAGTTTTCTGCCGGCCGCCGATCAGCCGCAGAAGACGCCGGAGATTGAGCAGGCAGCCACATCCAACGTTGAGGCGTATCGCCATTATCAGATAGGCATCGGCTATGCCCGCCGTTATCTCACTGCTGACGCCATCCGCGAATTGGAGGATGCGGTTCGTTTGGACCCGCAATTCGCGCTGGCCTATTTGCGTCTCGGGGACCAGTACTGGTTGTTGGGCGACCTCAAGCATGGCAAAGAAGTTTACGACAAGGTCGACCAGTTGCAATCGCATTTGCCCCGGTACGAGCAACTGTCTCTGCAAGTCCTCAAAGCCGTCCGGTCTGAGGATCCGGAAGCTCAATTGGCGGCCCGTCAGGCGATTGTGACTGAATTTCCCCGCTCGACCTTTGACCGCGGCGTCCTGGCGTCGGTACTGTCACACGTTGGAAAAGGGGAACAAGCGGTCGCAATGATACGGCAGGGACTTGCGTTGGATCCAAAGAGTGAAGATCTGCTGAACTTTCAATCGTATATTCTGGCCAGTACCGGGGACATCAACGGAGCGCTGGCCTCCGACGACGCCTACACGGCGCTTCGTCCTGGCGACCCGAATCCGATCGACACTCGCGCAGACATACTTTTCCTGGCTGGCCGGGATGACGAAGCCGTTGCCGCGGTTCACAAAGTGCTCGAGTTGAAACCGGACTTCAGCAATTACGGCGAGTACGCCATTCTGGCCATCATTTACAGCGATCAGAAGAAACCCGACATGGCCAACGCCGCCTTTCAGCAGTTCTCACAGCGTACGAGTCCACTCTCGCGCCTGTATGTCCCGGAGTTTCAGGCCCAATTGAAGCTTTCGGCTGGCGACTTCGAGGGTGCGCTGGACAGCTACCGCGAGGCAGTGTTGCAACTCGAACAAGCCAGGCAGAACGATGCTGCCGGGCAATGCCTGCAACCTTTGGGTGTACTATCTGTCTTACTCGGACAAAGTTCCTGGATGCTTTCGTTTGTCCAGCAGCAGAACCTCAACGACGAGCAGTTGCCGGCGATCGCATTCCTCCAAACCATCGCTGGAAACGTGTCCGCTTCGGGGCAGACTTTAGAGAAATACGCTTCGAGCCATCCGTGGATCTCGCCTCGCGGCATAGAAATACGACAGGAGATTTTCGACATGGTCGCAGCGGTGGAGAAAGGAGATGGGCAAGCGGCATTGAACCACATCGCCCATCTTCCCGAGAGTGATAATGAATACCGGCTTTTTTTCAAAGGCCGCGCTCATCTGCTTACCAATGACTATGCCTCGGCGGAACAGGAATTTCGCGGCGCGCTTCAAAGCGAGCGCAACATAGAAAACTCTGCGGCTACTCTCCAGCGTTTCCCCGCCCTGGGGGTCCTTTCGCACTACTATCTGGGACAGCTTTACGAGCGCACCGGGAAGCACGAGCAGGCGATCAACGAATATCAGGAGTTCCTGTCACACTTCGCCAGTTCGCATACGCGTCTGGCCCAAGTTGGCGAAGCCCGGAACGCGCTCAAGCGGCTCATGCAGTGAGAGCAAGCGGAGGCACGGTCGTCGGTGAAGCATGCGGCAATACTGCGATTGGAAAATGAGATTCGTATCAGGGCGTGCCTTCAGGCACGCCGTTTGGCTAGCGAAATTGATAATCCGGGCTTTAGCCGCTGGCGAGGGCGCCCAGCGGCTGAAGCCGTTTACTTTGAGCTGGTCGAATGGCACCGCTGAAGCTGTGCCCTGATACAAACCTTCCTCAAAGCCATCCTAGACGACCGTTCCGCGTCGTGCGGCGTGAGTCATCGGCTAGAATAAATTTAGTTGCAGTTGCAACTCTCGCGATCCATCGACACCTATGATCCACCCCTGGCACGACGTAACTCCTGGCGATAAGCTGCCGCAGGAATTTGACTGCGTTATTGAGATTCCTTTTGGATCGAGCGTGAAGTATGAGCTCGACAAGGCAAGCGGGCTGATCCGGCTGGATCGCGTGCTGTATTCGGCGGTGTACTATCCGGCGAATTATGGATTCATTCCGCAGACGCTGGCCGAGGACGACGATCCGCTCGACGTGCTCGTGCTGTGTCAGGAGACTGTGGTCCCGCTGACGATCATTCACGCGCGAACGATTGGCCTGATGACGATGATCGACGCCGGCAAGCAGGACCACAAGATTATTTCGGTCGCGACTCAGGATCCCGAGTTCAATTCCTATCATTCGGCGGCAGAGATGCCCCCACACCGGCTTCTGATGCTCCGCAGATTTTTCCAGGATTACAAGCAGCTTGAAGGCAAGGCCGTCGAGGTCGATGAGATACGTCCCCCAGGTGAGGCATACCCCATCATTCTCGACGCGCTGCACCGCTACAGCGAACAACGTCGCAAAGGGTTTGGCGCGAAGCGCTAGCGGAAAAGACGTACTCGTGTCTTCCTTGGCACCCTTGTCATCCTGAGGAGGGGCGAAAGCCCTCCGAGGGACCTTACGAAGCTCAGAGCCCGGCAGTGATGCTGACAAGAACTGACAGCGAAAACGCCGGGAGCGTTCCCTCCACTGCAACGGCACTGCTCGCTTACGTTCGGTCCCTCACGACAGCTTCGCCGTCGTTCAGGATGACATCGCAGTGTGAGTCACATTCCCTTGAAGGCGAAGTTGATTTCTTTTGTTTCGTTGGCACCGATCGTCACGGTTTGCGTAGCCGTGCCTAGCTTTTCGTGCCACGCTTTGATGGTGTAGGTGCCCGGCGGCAAATTACTGAGATCGAAACTTCCGTCTTTGCCGGTCACCGCGAAATAGGGATGCTTGAAGACTGCGATGTAGCTGCGCATCCAGGGGTGCACATTGCACTTCACCGGAATCGCAATCTCTTCGCGGGCGAAGGCCTCTTCCATTTTCGATCCCGGCGGCTCGGCTTTGTTCCACTCGCGATTGTTCGCGGGCTGAGGATGAATGTTGTGCGACGTAGGATCATCATTCACAACTTCCAGCGGCTGATTGGCACGGACCGCCATCACGTGCGGCTGATACATGCATCCTTTCTGCTCGACAGTCGCAGCCTGCGTTGGCGGATCGAAGGTGCGATCACCCAACCCGTCGGATACGAACACGATAACGTTCTCTAAATCACCTTTGCTGTCGGCCATGACCTCCTGCACCATGACCGGCGACGGATGCTGCTTGGCACAGACCGGATCAGCCGCCATGTTGATGGGCTTGGCGGGAGAGACTTTGCCATCGAAGTGCACAACGCCGTGCACGGTTGCTCCCGTGGTCGTGGGAGAGCCGGCGCTTACAGTACGTGAACTCGAAATGCAAACTGCAACTGCAAGAGAAAAGATTGCGATGACCTTTTTTAAATTCATACTGCACCTCACATCGGGGATTCAGCCCTTCGAACTCGTTTGCGATACCCAGTGTTTTGACATCGTGACGTTTTGTTATCAGTGCGTTGATTCCATTTACTCCGTTCCATTCGGCGCGGCGGATGCCACTCCGGAGTTAGCGTCGTTGTAACCGCGCCAGTAACCGGTTGCGAACTGGGCGCGGTCCTTCTCGGTTGACCAACGACCGATGAGAGGGCGCGGCAGTTGTTTACGTTCCACCGCGAGCCGGCCGATATAAAGCCCGTCGCGAAATGCCGCATCGGAATTCAGCTGCGTGTCGGCGCGTTGTTGTGGTCCGTGGCTGCTGTTGGCAAGCATTGCGGTCGTCCCTAGCGAAACAGCAATCGCCATCGCGAAAGTGAAAAGTTTGTCCATGTCGTACCTCCATTTTTTCCGAATGCTGCGCAGTTCATACTCGGACGACACAGAGGCGAGGCTCTGCTTTAACTTGACCGCGCACGTTCACGGTCGGATAACTGATTCAGTTCGCAGGGGATGTCGTACTCGAGATGATCTGAGAGTAGTAGACGAGCAGAAAGGGATTGTCACCGCTGCGTCAATCGCGCGTCATTTCGCAGTCAACTTTTTGTGGGATTCGTGTAAGGACTTGGTAAGGGCGAAGTTAAATCCCGCTCGGGGCACGGCTTCTGGCACCGCGAATAAGTGGATGCGGTTCTACAGCGTTTACCCGCATCACAGCACAAATGAGTCTCTTGGCTCCGATTTATTGCGAAGAAGGCTGATTCCATGCGCGCACACGCGGCCACCAGCGGCGCACATTGCTACGGTATTCATCGTAGGCACTGCCAAACTTTCCGCGTAGTGTCGGCTCCTCATAGAAAACGACAAACAAATGCACACCGATCGCGACGGCTGCGACCACGACGATCGCCGCCAGGCTCGCATGCCCGAAAATGATCCACAGGCCGATCCATCCGGCGGCGAAGCCGACGTACATTGGGTTGCGGACGTAGCGGTAGAAGCCCACAACCACCAAACGCTGCGGTGGAATGACGGGCACCGGAGTTCCGCGGCCACTCCAGCCAAAATCCCAGATACAGCGCAGAGCGACGGTAAACCCTAGCACCGAGGGAATCGCCGCCAGCCATCGCCAACGCGCGGCGCCAGCCGTTTCTACGCGGAAGCCGAGCCATCCGGGCAGAAGCCAGAACCATAAAGTGAAGAAAGCAGCGCCGACCACCAGTGACGCCATCGTCGTTAAGAATTGTGCTCTACGCTCGACCCGATAGTTCTCAGAGTGGGCGCGTGTCATAAGCCCTCCTTTTTAATTCGGACTGACGGGACTGCCAAACTCCTGATTTCTGGTGATTTGCAAATTATCGAAAAAAGAACTTGACATAATGTACTAGTTATATAGTACATTAATACTCGATGTCAAGAGCTAGCAAAAATGGGATCGCCTTTCAGTTCGCGCTCGATCTTCACACAGGCGTCCCGGTGTACCGCCAGCTGATCGATCAGGTGCGGGCTGGGGTTGCTTCGGGCTCGCTGACTGCAGGCGACCAGTTGCCAACGGTTCGGCAGCTAGCGGTTGATCTCGAGATCAATCCCAATACCGTGATGCGGGCCTATCGCGAGCTGGAGCTGGGCGGGATGCTGGAAACGCACCAGGGTACGGGAACATTTATCAGCGAAAAGAAAGTGGAGAAAAAATCCGCCGAGCGGGAACGCCAGCTCGGCCAGATGGCGGGCGAATTCGCGGCGCGCGCGGGCGCCGCAGGATTCACCGTAGAAGAGTTGATCGATCGTCTGGGTGAGTTGCTGCCTCGCCCCGCGCAAAGGAGATAGTCATCATGCGGAAAATTCGAATCGAAGAGCTCAACGGGTTTGCGGTTTTGATTTTCGTGGCCTGCCTCCTGTCTGGAGTGGCAGCGTCACAGGCATTTCATCGGGAATGGCTCGCCATTGCAGGAGCTTTGGTCGGGCTCTATTTTCTATTCGCGATCAAGGTGGTGCGCCAGTGGGAAAAAGTCGCCGTGCTGCGGCTGGGCCGCTACGTCGGCCTGCGCGGGCCGGGGCTTTGTCACATCGTGCCGATTATCGAGACCTTGAGCCCGTACGTCGATCAGCGCGTGCGTGTGGCCAGCGTATCGGCGGAATCGACGCTCACCCGCGACACCGTGCCCGTGAACGTAGACGCCATTCTTTTCTGGCTGGTGTGGAATGCGGAGAAATCGATTCTGGAAGTCGAAGACTTCGTGCAAGCCATCACGCTCAGCGCGCAGACGGCGTTGCGCGAGTCGATCGGCCGCCACGAACTGGCGCAGATGATCACCGAACGCGAGACGCTGGGGCGTGAGTTGCAGCGCATTCTCGATGAGAAAACAAATCCCTGGGGAATCACGGTGCAGTCGGTCGAGATTCGCGACGTGAAGATCCCTGCGGGTTTGGAAGATGCGATGTCGCGCCAGGCGCAAGCCCAGCGCGAGCGACAGGCCCGAATCATTCTCGGTCAGGCCGAGAGCGAAATCTCCAACAGCTTCGTGCAGGCCGCCGCGTCCTATGCGGAAAACCCCGTGGCCTTGCACTTGCGCGCCATGAACATGCTCTACGAGGCGGTCAAGGAAAAAGGTGCGATGGTCATCGTGCCTTCGTCCGCGGTCGAAACAATGGGCCTCGGCGGAACCCTGGCCACGGCGTCACTTGGTGGAGCAAAACCCTAAACATTTCACAAAAAATAATCGCGAAAGGAGTTCAATTTATGAAGTGCTTACTATCCGTGTGTCTGGCAGCATCAATATGTGTTGGAGCCGCTGTGGATTCGGCATTGCGGCAGGTTTCGGCAGAAGCTCACGCGATGCAGAAAGGCATCAGCGTTGAGATGGCCTCGGCGAACAACGCGCAATCCTGGCCTCAAGCGGGACGATAACGATGCCTGGGTCGTGACGATCGACGACAGTGGACGCCTTTACTTCAGGGCTGATCCGATGACGCTGGAAGGGCTGAGGCAATGGATGATTCGGCATCCGCGTCGGCGCGAACAAAAGCTATACATTAAGGCTGATGTGCGCGCGACGTATGCCAGTGTAGAGAAGGCGCTAGACGCAGCGAGTGCTGCAGAATTTGCGATGCCGGTGTTTCTAGTAAACCATCATAGGATTAAAGCCGCGCCCGGGATTGTTGCTCCTCCGGAAGGGCTAGAAGTATTGATTGACGGTGCGAGCCAGAATGCGCAGGCAATTGTCGTGGAGGTACTGGCTTCACCGAAGGAGCCAGCCACGTTAACCATCAATCATGAGCCGGTTTCATGGGATGCATTGCAAGATCGGCTAGGTGAATTCGTGCGCGACCGGAAGGGAAAATCAGTGCTCGTCGAAGCCGATGGTCGAGCCACGTTTGCGGAGATCGCACGCGTCATCGACGCTTGCGGAGCGGTGAGAGCTAGGGCTGTTTTAAGTGCGCCTAGGTTGTAATTGTTGATGGCGAGGCTGCCAGCGGCCCGATACGTCCGGGCCGCTGGACAGCCGAGGGCGGCTGTCCCTACATAACCCTCACCACACGTGGCAGGAGTTCTCGGCGACCATCGGTTGGCCGGCTTTGCAGCCCCAGGCCTTCTGGAACTCCGGCATGTTTTGTACGACGCCATTTACTCGGTACATACCTGGCGAGTGCGGATTGGTGCTGACCTGCATGCGCAGAAATTCCGGCCGCTGCTTCTCGCACCACACACGGCCGAATCCCAGGAAGAAGCGCTGCTCTGGCGTGTAGCCATCGATGCTCAGGCCTTCTTTTCCAGTTGTGTCGTCGGCGATCATACGTTCGAGTGCCGCGAGAGCGATGCGCGCGCCGCCGTTGTCGGCAGTGTTTTCGCCCAGGGTGAGGCGGCCGTTCAGCTTCATGTTGTCGACGGCGACGAAGTTCGAATATTCATCGGCGACGCAGCTAACGCGCTTTTCGAATTCCTTGCCATCCTGCTCCGTCCACCAATCGCGCAGATTGCCTTGCGGATCGTATTTCCGTCCCTGATCATCGAAGCCGTGCGTCAGTTCATGGCCGATGACCAGCCCGATGCCGCCGAAGTTGATGGCGTCGTCCATGTTCTTGTCGAAAAATGGCGGCTGCAAAATTCCAGCGGGGAACACGATCTCGTTGTATGACCCGCTGTAGTAAGCGTTGACCGTGGGCGGAGTCATGCCCCACTCCTTGCGATCGAGCGGTTTGTCGATCTTCGCGACCTGGCGCTTGGACTCGAATTCAGTGGCGCGCTCGATGTTGCCCAGCAGATCGTTAGGCTTGATGACGATAGAGCTGTAGTCGCGGTAGCTGTCGGGATAGCCAATCTTGTTGCGGATGGCCTGCAGCTTCACCTTCGCCTGTTTTTTCGTCTCGTCGCTCATCCAGGCAAGATTCTGAATGTCGGTGTCTAGCGACTTTTCGAGCGCGTCGACCATCTTCAGCATGCGCTGTTTGCCATCGGCGCCGAACGTCAGATCGACATAGCGCTGGCCCAGAGCTTCGCCGAGCGAGCCATCGACAAGGTTGACACAGCGCTTCCAGCGATCCTGGATTTGCTTTTGTCCGGTGAGAGCCTGGCGCATCTTGAAGTCGGCTTCCACAAAAGGCTGGGAAAGCCAGGGAGCAGAGTTCCGTAGGACGTGCCATGTGACGTAGGTTTTGAACGTATCGAGAGGCAGGGCGGCGATGACGCCATTGACTTGCGTAAAATAATCGGGGTTAACGACGTTCAAAGACGTGAACTTGGGCGCACCGACTCCTTCGAAATAGCGATTGAGATTGAAGTCCGGCGCGAGCGCCACAGCTTCCTCGCGCGTCATCTTGTGGTCGCGGTTCTTCGGATCGCGGCGCTTGGTGCGATCCATTGCATCGGCCGCCAGTAAAGTTTCTACTGTCAGCACGGTCTCGGCCGAATGCGCCGCCTCTTTCGGCGTCTGCCCGGCCAGCGTGAAAAGTTGCGTGACGTACTCCGTCAGATGCTTACGCATCTCGACCTTGTCGGCGTCGTCTTTAATGTAGTAATCACGGTCGGGCAGCGAAAGCCCACCCTGGTCGATATTGGCGATGACCTGATCGGAATTATGCAAGTCAGAATTTGAATAGAAGGCAAAGAGCGACGTTCCCCCGACCAGGTACAAGTGCGCAAGCTCCTCGACAAGTGCAGCCCTATCCTTCACGCCCGCGATGCGGTCCAGTTCCGGTTTCAGCGGAGCGATTCCCTTCGCATCGGCGGCCTTCTCATCCATACAGGAACCATAGAGGTCGCCGATTTTCTGGTCGACAGCGCTGCGGCTCGCTCCACCGGCAGCGGCCTTCTCCAGAATGCTCTTTTCGATCTGCAGATTGTTCTCGTTCAGTTCAGAGAAGCTCTGCCAGGAGGGACGATCTGCGGGGATCTCGGAATTCTTGATCCAGTTGCCGCAGGCGTAATGGAAAAAGTCGACACAGGGGTCGACGCTCTTGTCGATGTTGTCGATGCTGAAGTGCGAACTCGGCTTCGCGGAAGATGCAGACTGGGCAAGACTGAAAGCGGTCACGATCAGAAGGAACGCGGGCAGCAAACGATTGGCACGCATGTGGAAATCTCCTTATTGGGCGGCTGAAATTTTAAGCCTGAGATCACGGCGTGAGCAAACGGGTCTGCAAGTACCATAACATTCACGAATAGACATTTCGCTGGAAACGCCAGGGCAGGACAAAGAAAGAAGGATAGTTCGCGCCGGCTGGAGCGCATGCATCCGCCAGCGCGAACCGTTTACAGCAACTTGGGCAAGCTATCCGGCCTTGCGGCGTTCGCGGTCGAAGGAAGTCTCGCGGTCCGCCTTCTTTGCGTTCTTGATGGAAGATTGCAGCACCTCTTCGCGTCGCTGGCGTAGCGTGTCTTCGAAAGCATTCCAACGAAGCGAAGGACCGCTCGGAGAAACATCCATCGACGCTTCTTTGTGAACCGGCGTGATTTCGGTCTCAATCTCCGAGGCAGGTTTGGCAGATCCCGTAGGAATTGTTCCTGATCTTGCGTTGATCTGTTGCTTGGTAGTTGGCGTGATATTGCGATCGGTGGCTTCGCGATGCATCACCGGCTTTTCCACCCACTTGGACCGATAGCGTTTTTCGTAGTCAGCCCACTGCTCTTCTGAAGTGAGAGTAGCGCCGTCATATGGTGGAAAAGTTTCAATCTGCTCTTTCGTCAGGTCTACTAGAAAGTCATTTTCGTGTTGCAGCGATGGCCGGATTTGGTCTGGCGGAACGATGAACCGTTTGCTGGAAAGCCATCCACCGGTATCGACTACAACATAGACGATTGTTCCGGTAGCTTCATCGAAAATTATGTCGTCGATCTCTCCCAGCTTTTGGTCTTTCGATCCATAAATGTTCGCGCCGCGAATATCGAGCGCGGCTTCCTCTGTATCAGAAAACCGATAGTCTTCTAAAGTGCCGTAACGCGCCATGTTGTCCTCCAAAAAAATTCGTGCTGCCGCCTCAGCCTCAGTAAACCAATCTGTCGAGGCGAAGCTAAGATGCAGAAAACCGGGCTGCGTTTGCGCGCAATAAATTCCGCGATCTCTGGTCTGATTCTCACCGGAATCTGTGAGGTCCGGGCTTCACGGCAGACCAACAGCTTGCAGCGCATCTCGCGGAAGATCCTGCTCCCAGCGCGTATAATCAACACCTAGCAACTTTGCATAAGGACCGGTTCGAGCATGGCTCCAGAATCTGTGACTTCAGAATTGACGACTACAAAATCCGCCGCTTCTTCCAACGGCGGCAATGGCAATGGCGCCGGTTACGCCGTCCCTAAACCGCGCGCGGAGTGGATTGCGCGGCGCAAGCAGGAAAATACCGACGGCAACTTTTCGCAGATGCACTATGCGCGCCGGGGCGTAACAACCGAGGAAATGTTGTTCATCGCCCACAAAGAAAAGCTCACACCGCAGCTGGTGCGCGATGAAGTCGCACGCGGACGGATGATTATCCCGGCCAACATCAACCATCCCGAGCTTGAGCCAATGGCGATCGGCGTGGCATCGCTCTGCAAGATCAATGCGAACATCGGGAATTCGGCCGTCACTTCCGAGGTCAACGAAGAACTAAAGAAGCTGCACACCGCCGTCCACTACGGCGCCGACACGGTGATGGATCTTTCCACCGGCGGCAACATCCACGAGATTCGTGAGGCCATTCTGCGCCATTCGCCAGTACCGATTGGCACGGTGCCGATTTATGAAGCCATCGCCCGCGTCAAGCGCGTCGAAGACTTGAATGCCGAAGTCATGCTGGAAGTGATCGAAGAGCAGGCCGCGCAGGGCGTGGATTACATGACGATCCATGCGGGCGTACTGATCCAGTATTTGCCGCTGATTTCGAAGCGCATTACCGGCATCGTGAGCCGCGGCGGCGCGATCCTGGCGCAGTGGATGGCTTACAACCACAAGCAGAATTTCCTGTACGACCGCTTCGACGACATCGTCAAGATTTTCAAGAAGTATGATGTCAGCTTTTCCTTAGGCGACGGCCTGCGTCCCGGATGCGTGGCCGACGCCAGCGACGAAGCCCAGTTTGCCGAACTGAAAACTCTCGGCGAACTCACCAAGAAAGCCTGGGAAGAAGACGTGCAGGTCATGATCGAAGGCCCCGGCCATGTCTCGATGGATAAGATCAAGGAGCAGGTCGAGAAAGAAGTCGAACTCTGCTACGAAGCGCCGTTCTACACGCTGGGCCCGCTCGTCACCGATATAGCTCCCGGCTATGATCACATCACGTCGGCAATTGGCGCGGCGATGATCGGATGGTATGGCGCAGCGATGCTCTGCTACGTGACGCCCAAAGAGCACCTCGGCCTGCCGAACGAGAAAGACGTGAAAGACGGCATCATCGCCTACAAGATTTCCGCCCACGCGGCCGACATTGCCCGCAGACGCCCCGGCGCCCGCGACCGCGACGACGCCCTCAGCTACGCCCGCTACAAATTCGACTGGGAGAAACAGTTCGCCCTCTCGCTCGACCCCGAAACCGCCCGCGCGATGCACGACGAAACCCTCCCCGACGACTTCTACAAAGAAGCCGCCTTCTGCTCCATGTGCGGCCCGAAATTCTGCTCGATGAATTATTCGTCCAAGGTCGATGAGTACAACAAGCAGGTCCACGGGATCGAGAAGAAGGATTATTCTGAGTTAGTGGAGAGGCTGGTCACGCTGAAATAGGCAAATGGTCACCTGAGAATAGCCGCCTCGCGTGTAGTGGCTCATTTCCGGGGAGCTGGTTCGTGTTACGCGCCGACTTCCTCTATGTTGTCGGGACCACCAAACTTATTGACTGTTTCTTCTACCTCCTTCCGCTTTTCTATAGCAAGGTGAAGGCAAAAGGCAGCAAACGCATACCAGTCTGAATTGCGAGTATCTCCCTTAACATCATTCAAAGCATCTTTTGCATCCTGTAAGATGTGCAGCGCAAGCCGCAGTTTCCATTTCATATAGGGCGTTCGCCCAGTATCCAGTTTGGAGCTTAGCGTGGTGGTTCGAGTCAATTCTTCGTTGATTTGTTTCCCAAGATTGTCCGGCATGGTCCCATTTTATCCCGGTGCTACAATCCGGGGCATGAGCATCGAAGACGAGAAGGAAAAAGACGACAAAGGCAAGCATCAAAACGATTTCATTAACCAGCGTCTTACGTGGTTGGGGACATTCTCGTCATTGCTATTTGTTGCGAACGGTTTCGGGAAATATCCCGTTCTGATTCCGGTTCTCGGCTTCGGAATAGCTATGTCCATTTGGGCCGGGACTAGCTCTGCCAACATTGCACTGGATAAATTGGATCGAAACGTGAATGGCTGGCGCAGACCGTTTATGCCGGGCACTTTCATCCCGCCGCTGTTCGGTGCCGCCTGGCTGGCGATTATTGTGCTGCACTTCACATGCAGGTAGGCTGGGTGGCCCTCGATAAGAGCGAAGGCGCTGTCAAGGACAAAGATATCTTGTCGGTGTTTTGAGCACCGCTTTCTTGCCAGAGAAGTTGAGGACCAAGACTCTGGAAATCTCACGCCAATCACTCTGCGGTGGACTTACGTTCCACCAACCATCGATTCGGTCTCAAACATCGACCATGATTCTTCTATGGCGGGCTGGCGGCCCATCCTTGTCGTTACCAGCATAATTGAGGCTGCCCCAGCCTTCGCGATTTTCGAAGGCTGGGTACCGACGCTGCCAGCGCCGAGAGATGTGGTGATCTAAGAAGATTTCAGAGCCTCCCACCCTTTCGTATTGAACACGAAAGGATGGGGCATCCAGGTAATAGTCGCTTCCAGCAAAAAGCGGCGGACAGGAGTGTCCGCCCCACACAACCCGCCCGACTACTTCCCTTCCTGCATAATGGACCCCGACGCCGGGTGCCCCATCCTTCGCGTACTTTGCGAATGGGGGAATGCCGGAAATGTCTTGAGAACCGCTGCAAGCAGAGTATCCTATAGCCATGGCTGTGAACTGGCTCGAAGTCGCGCAGAAGATGGCCGAGGCTGCCCGCGCTCGTGTAGCCGCTGATCGAAAACGGCTGCGGGAAATTCTCGCCGAGCGGCAGCAGAAGCAGACCTCTTCGCATTCGCGGTGACCCAACCTAGACTTACTCTTGTCGCTGGAGCAAACGGTTCCGGCAAAACTACACTGACTTCAGACGGAAGATTTTTTCGAGAGATACCACTTCTTGACCCTGACAGCATTGCTAGAACGCTGCAATCAGCTATTCCATCGACCTTCCCGATTGCAGCAGCGCGGCACGTCCTGAAATCCGCAAGAGAGCATATCAACAAGCGTGAGAGCTTTGCCGTAGAGACCACGCTCGCCGGAAAGCACTATCTGCAAATGATGGTTGACGCGAGAATTTGCGGTTTCGAAGTCGTGCTGGTCTACATTGGCACGGAGAATGTCGAGATCAACCTGGCTCGAATCAGAAATCGCGTTCTCGCTGGCGGACACAATGTTCCGGAAGAGGATGTTCGGCGCCGCTACAAATGAAGTTTTGAGAATCTCCCAACCGCCATCCAACGCGCAGACCACACCATCCTGTTCGACAACTCAGCAGAAGAGGGCTACCGTCTGGTCGCGGTTCTTGGCCCGTCTGGAAATCAGTGGTTCGAGCCTATTCCCGATTGGGCAGCGGCAAATCACCGGTAGGCTTGCATGCCTAGTCAGGCGGCTGGCCTACGCTTGCCGGCGCCAGCCACAATTGAGGCTGCCCCAGCCTTCGCGATTTTCGAAGGCTGGGTACCGACGCTGCCAGCGCCGAGAGTATTTGGATGTGGTGATCTAAGAGGATTTCAGAGCCGCCCACCCTTTCGCACAGAACGCGAAAGAAGGGGCATCCGGGTAACAGTCGTTGCCAGCAAAAAGCGGCGGACAGGAGTGTCCGCCCCACACAATGGGCTGGAGCAGGCGCTCGATCAGATCGCGGCAGCGCTGTTTATCTACGGCCACACCAACATTTTTATACAATTCGCCAAACCAAGAACTCGCATAGAATGCGAGTGTTTGGTAACGCCACGGCGGAACGTTCAACCTTATGTCGAAGCATGAGAGCCTGTTGGAAGACTTCGAGACCTACGCCCGCACGACCAATCGAATTGAGCCGCTCATGCAGCACATCTCTGACCGGCTGCACCAGGAAATGGGGCGCTACAACTGGGTTGGGTTTTACTTGATGGAAACACCCGGCTTCCAGGCCCTGTTGTGCGGCCCTCATGCTGGCAGCTTTCCGCCGACGCCGCGCATCCCACTGGACAAGGGGCTGTGCGGCGCGGCCGCGACTTCCGCCAAATCTGTAGTCGTCAACAACGTTGCCGCCGATCATCGCTACCTGGGATCGGACATGGTGAAATCCAACATGGTCGTGCCCATCTTCGCGAAAAAACGTGTCGTGGCGGAGCTTTGCGTGGAGAGCTACTTTGTGGACACGTTCACAGTGGCCGAGCAGACATTCATCGAGTCCTGCGCTGCTCTTGTCGGTCGCCATATGGAAAAACATTCCTAGCAGCCGGGGTGCCCCATCCTTGCCGCGTTCTTGGCGGCAGGGTGGGGATTTTGACTTTATTGCGTCGGCAAATCCAGCCTAACGGCGCAGCCATTTTCCACAGCCCCTCACAAGAAAAAATCTGCTTCGTGTGACGAACAACCTTTACCGAGAATACGGAAAGCGCAAACTGGAGTGGTGCGCCATCAATTCCAGACAAGTCGCACAGCCGTTACAGGCATGCCTCCGCAAACAGGCATTCTCTCTAAGTTCTTATTCTGGAATATTTTGCGTGTAAGTCATTTGTTCGGAATATTTTGCGGGGAGAGATGGATATCAAAAGACCGCAAGCCCTTTGCGAACAAAGATTTAGGGCCGAGATATAAAAAAAATGGGTCTTGGTAATTCTATCGGCACACGAAGGCTACTTCCCTTCCAGGGTAATATCCCCCACGCCGACGTGCGCCCGCAGTTCGTACTTGCCGTCGCCGTGGTACTTCAGCGTCTTGCCGAGCCAGCCGCTGGTTTCGCCGTAGCCGTCGCTGTTCACGTCGCCAATGCCGCTGCTGGCGCGTACCAAGCGATAAGTTGAGTGCTCGCGGGCCACGCGGATGTCGCCGACGCCGAGTTCCAGATCCTTGTCGCCTTCGATGTCGTCCACGTTGAGGTCGCCGACTTTTTCGTGCACATCGAGATTCGTCTGCGCGGGAACCTCCAGTTCCACATCGAACTGCGTGTTGGAGGTGGAGGGTGCGTGGAACTCGATGGTGGCATCGTTGCCGCGAACATCGAAATCGACGCTCGCGTTCTTGACGTTCTTTTCGCGTCGCGACTTGATCGTGTAGCGCAGATTGATCTTGTTGGTATCTCCGCGCTTGATGTGCAGGTCGCCCACGCTCAGGTGCACGTGCAGCATGCCGCCAGCGACGAAGTCGCGCGAGTCGGTGTGCGTTTCTTCGTAGTTCCAATCATGGTTGGAAACGCGCGCGGCGCAGAATGGCACTAACAGAAGACACAGAAGAGCTGCTTTGTGAAACTGATTCCGATGAAACAGGTTTGGACAGACAAGAGACTTTCCGGGCATGGAACACCTCTCGGGCGCAAATGCGCCTGTTTATGGATACGCGTACGAATGAACTCTGGTTCCAGAAACTTTGGGATGCCGTCAGCGTTCGCGGACTGGAGTGTCCGCGCCACACTTAATTAGTCCTAAAGTCGGCTACGCCGTTCCACACCAGTTGGACGGCGATGGCGAGAATCAGAAAGCCGAAGATTTTGTTGATGGCACCGACGGCGCTGGGACCAAGGCGGCGCACAAGCGGTCCGCCCATGAGGAAAAAGAGGGTGACGCTGAGTGCGACGACTGCCACGCCGATGACCATGCCGATATAACCTGCGGCGTCATCGACGTGAGCGGCCAGCGCCATGACCACGCCAATCGCGCCCGGCCCGGACATCAGAGGCATGGCAAGAGGAGTAAGCGAAATGTCTTCTTTGCTCTCGGCTTCGTGACTTTCCGCAGGCGTAATACGAGCGGTTGAAGTCACCATGCCCCAGGCGGCGTTCGCGACGATCAGGCCTCCAGCAATTTTGAGCACGGGAAGTGAGATACCGAAGAAAGAAAGTACGAAGCGGCCGAAAAACAGAAATGTGACCAGAATGATGAAGACCCATATTCCTGTCTTAATGGCAGTATAGTTCCGGTCCCGGACAGTCCACGACGACGTCATGGTGAAAAAAATGGGAATGCCCCCAAATGGATCGACGATGGGAAACAGAGCAAGGAATGTCGCCGCCGCCGAGGCGGGGATTGTGCGCAGGAACTGTCCGAGGGCATGAGCGGGGGTCATGGGTCAGGATTTAAATGGATTCAGAATCTCAACCGCTAGATGAACAAAATCCCGCTCGTTCCGTGTTGCCACCTTTAGGCCGTGAATGCGTGCAGTGGCCGCGATCATAGCATCGTCGTGGAGATCTTCCTGCTTTCCGCGCATGAGGCGAGCAGCTTCACGAAAACAATGGCCGTCCATAGGGATCACATCATGAAGATTTTCGAGCTGGTCCACCCATTTCTCGATGGCAGCCGCTTTAACTGGATCTTGACGGCGGGTGCGTTCGATGCCCTCCTGTAGTTCTCCGAGAGTAACGGCCGAAAGGCAAATCTGCTCGCTTTGCAGCTGATGAAACCAATCGAGAACGCCGCCATGAGGTTTCGGTTTGTGAAGCTCGGAAATGATGTTCGTGTCGAGCAAGTAACGGATCACTCGAACTCCACTGGCGGACGGCGCTTGCGCCTCCGGCGAACCGGAATCAGGTTGTCAAACTTAGGTCCAGACAAGAGCAATTCTTTGATGTTTGGACGCCTGGCCAGCTGCAGGCGGCGCCACTCTTCAATGGGAACAAGGACAGCAGCTTCCACACCGCGGCGCGTGACCACCTGCGGGCCCTTCTCGAGAGCTGCGTCGAGGAATTCGCTAAAACGGGCTTTTGCGTCTTGCAGCTGCCAAGTATCCATAGATTCTTATTTCCAATTATTTATTTTACTAACTAGTCAGATGACTAGTCAATTACCCTTTTAGCGGTATTCTTCCAGCATTTTCGCTGCATGCTCGAGCGCGGCAGCTAACGCTGCCAGTTGCTGGCGTGCCGCCTGGCTGTCGCCTTTGTCGAGTGCTTCGTTGACGCCGGGAATCACCACAGCAGCATAGCCAGTGTATTCGCCGGGCGCATAGATGGCGTGGCGAAACCACGGACGATGCGGCAATCCTTGAGGTATGAGCAACCCACGCTCAGCGCTACGCAGCACCTGATTGAGCCGGGCGACATCGTGCGGCGGATTCTTCTGTTTAGCTAGAATCTTCGCGCCTGCGGTTTCGAAGCGTCGCGCCGCTGCGTTCACCGCATTGAAGTCGAGGGCTCGATCGCCGAACTTGTTGTCCGCCCGCTTGCGCGCAGCCTCAAGGTATACACCAATTTCCTTGGCATATTCCTCGTAGTCATAAGGCAGAATATCGGCGTCAGCCATGCGTACAGCTTCTAGTCCGAAAACGCGCGCCATCTGCTGCTCGTACAAAAAGTCCGGATCGGCGAATTTCTTGAACCAGGCAAAATTGTCGAATACGGAGTGATACACGCCGTAAGGGCCACTCGAAGACATGTCGGTCGAAGGAACTCCCAGATGCTGCAGGAAAGCGGTGTAGTCGGAGCCGCTGCCCAGGTCTCCTACAGGCACATCACTTTTGATCTGAGCTTCCGGCGTGCGTTTGGAGTCGCCAATCGCCTCGGTGGGGGACTGCGTCGAGGGCGCGTCCGGCTGCAATGATTTTTGCCAGGCTTCGTAGACGGTCCCTCCTTTGGGACTGGGTACGACCTTGGTAATGTCGCGCAAAAACTGCTTGAGACTGGGCACAGCCGACGCGCCGAACTTCGGCCCAGAGACCGCGACATCAACGTTGAAGTATGCTGGCGCGTTCGCGAGTTCCGACTCATGCTGCTCGGCCCATTCGGTCGAGCCCATCAAACCTTCTTCCTCGCCGTCCCAACTGCAGAACACCATCGTGCGCTTCGGTTTCCATCCTGACTTCAGCAATTCACCGACGCCATGAACGGCTTCGAGCATGGCGGCGGTGCCGCTGTTGGGGTCGACGGCGCCGTAAACCCACGCGTCGCGGTGATTGCCGGACACAACCCATTCGTCGGGCAATTCGTTGCCACGCACGCGGCCGATGACATCCCAAAGCGTGTGGAACTGGTAGTCCTGCTTGAGGTGCATCTTCAACTTCGCCGGACCGGGTCCTACGTGATATGTGAAAGGCAGCGCACCTTGCCACTCGCGCGGAGAGTCGGGACCGCCTAGATGCTGAAGAATGGGCCACGCGTCATGATAGGAAATTGGCGTAACCGGAATTTTCGGCATCTGTGCAGATTGCTGCGGTGAGATTCTCTGCGAATCAGGGAGTGATGGGAGTGAAGCAACGCCTGGCGTGGTGGGGTCGCCGGGGAACTCGAACATGTATCCCACAGAACCGCGCTGCACGCCGGTGTCGGGACGCCAGGGGCCTTCGGGATATTTGTCGCCACGCCGCCAGCCGTCGTCGGCGGGATCGGAATAAATGATCACGCCTGCGGCGCCGTGCTCCTGCGCGACGTAAACTTTCACGCCGCGAAAATTCTGTCCGTAGCGAACGAGTACGATCTTGCCCCGCACGTCGATTTTTAGTTTCGCGAGTTTGTCGAAATCCTCTGGACTACCGTAATTGGCGTAAACCACGTCGGCTTCGACATCGCCTGATGGGGACATGCCGTTGAAAGGCATTACGACACGGGGATCGTCTTGAAAGGAATCATTGTCAACGTGCTCGCGCGCAGGACCATGCATTTCGACGCCCGCGGGCGCGGTCAGGTCTACGCTAATTTCCGAGGGATAGTTGATCCAGACTTTGTACTCGACGATTTCGGTGTCGAGGCCGGCGTCGCGAAATTTTTTCGCGACGTAATCGGCGGTTGCTTTGTCTTCGATTGTGCCAGCCATGTGCGGAACTTTGGTAAGCACGCGCAGATGTTCTTCGGTGAGTTTGGGATCGGGGATAGCGAGAAATCTCGACTCTATGACAGATTCGGCTGCTGCGTCGCGGAAGCCGAAAATCGTCGGACTTGAATTGGAGGACGCCGGCGGATTTTCGGCGGGCGTGGAAGCGGTAAGCAAAATGGCTGATGAAAGAAGTGCAGCGGGAAGAAGTTTCATAGCTCTGAACGGAAGGTAGTAAGGTAGCATAGGAACGGTTCTGGCTTCACGCCGAGTACCGCTATGAAGAGGAAAATTCAAACCACTAAAGCTCAAGCCACTCGGAAAAAGTGGTTACAGCGACGTGAGCATAAATCACGACCGCTATTTCGCGGAGTTTGTGTATACGTACAAAGTTGCACACGCGGACGCTACCTTACCTGCCCAGTCCCGACGATCTCATACTTCAAAGAAGTGAGTTCCGCCAACGCGAACGGCCCTCGGCAGTGAAGCTTTTGCGTGCTGATGCCCATCTCGGCGCCGAAACCGAATTCTCCGCCGTCGGTGAATCGGGTGGAAGCATTCCAGTAGACGGCGGCGGAATCGACGCCGCGCAGAAACTTCCGCGCATTGACTTCGTCGCGAGTCACGATGGCATCAGAGTGCTTTGTGGAATAGTGATTGATGTGCGCGATAGCTTCGTCAACGTCAGCAACTACAGCCACGGTAATGCAAAGCCGCAAATATTCTTCGTACCAGTCTTGTTCGCTGGCACTTCCTATCTGTAATTCCAAAGCGAGGGATTGTGACTTGCGGTCGCCGCGAACCTCGACGCCAGCATCCTGCAATTTTTTCACGATACGCGGAACATATTCTGCCGCCACGCGTTCATGCACCAATAATTTCTCGGCTGCGTTGCATACGGAAGGACGCTGTGTCTTGGCGTTGATGACGATGCGGTCGGCCATGCCGAAATCAGCAGATTCGTCGACGAAAATGTGGCAATTCCCTGCCCCCGTCTCTATTACGGGCACAGACGAATTCTCGGTGACAAACCGGATCAGGCCTGCGCCTCCGCGTGGGATGATGACATCGACGAACCCTCGCGCTTTGATCATTTCCTGCACCGATTGTCGGGTGTGCGAATCCAGCAGTTCGATTGCACTTTCGGGCATGCCGGGCACAGCAGCCATAATCTCGACCAATCGTTGATTGCTACGAGCAGCTTCGCTGCCACCGCGCAAGACGATGGCATTACCCGTCTTAAGTGCGAGCACAGCAGTATCGACGGTCACGTTCGGGCGCGATTCGTAGATGATTCCGATCACTCCCATCGGCACGCGAATTTTGCGAATGTGTAGGCCGTTCGGTCGACTCCATTCAGCCAGTGTCTCGCCGATGGGATCGTGCAATTCAGCTACCTCGCGCACGGTCCGCGCCATATCTTTTATGCGGGCCGGGGTTAGCAGCAGGCGATCGAGCATTGCGCCCTCGAGGTTGGAGTGCTTTATATCTTCGCGATTTGCGGCAAGGATTTCTTCCTCGTTCGCCTCGATTGCATTGGCGATCGCCAGTAAGATCGCGTTCTTTTCGGCGGTCGAAAGCATCGCCAACTTGGGTGAGGCAGTCCAGGCGCGCAGCAATTTTTCCTGTGTTGCGGACGTGGTAAGCGGAGCAGTCATACACGCTCCAGAGCTTCCTGCTTTCTTTGTGGCGGGAAATAGGTTCCGATTTTTCGCTCCATTCCCCATGTAATCGCCTGAGGATGTCGTCCATTTACGATGGCGACATGAGTACCGGATTCGCTGGCTAGTTTCGCCGCGCGTAGCTTAGAGGCCATGCCACCACGTCCTTGCGGACTCTTGCCATTGCATTGTGCTTCGATCTCGGGCGTGAGCTTGCGGATCACGCGTTGCAGGCGCGGTTTCTTGCGGCTATTCGGAACCATGAATCCGTCGACATTCGTCAGCAACAACAGCCAGTCCGCTTTCACCGCGGTGGCAAGCAGCGAACTTAGCTCGTCGTTATCACCGAACGCGCCTTCCAGTTCTCGGACGGACACGCTGTCGTTCTCATTCACGATCGGCACGACGCCGAGTTTTAAAAGCTCTCCAAGTGTGTTCTGAAGATTACGGTAACGTATCGGCGATGTGAAGTCGTCGCTCGAGAGCAGCAATTGCGCCACTACTTTTTTACCGAAGAACAAGCGCTCGTACGTATGCATCAACCGGCTCTGGCCAACGGCGGCGCAGGCCTGCATGCGGGGAACGTCGTGGGGGCGTTGGTCGAGGGCAAGACCTGACATGCCGGCAGCGATGGCGCCAGAGGTGACGATGAGATATTCGTTTTTCGAAAGGTCGAACTGATCAACGATGCCACGGAGCAGTCGAACATCGATCTGCCCGCCGGGAGCGATGAGGCTGGTTCCGACTTTGATGACCACTCGCATGGCCTGCGTTTGACTCGATTCAAAAAAGCAGTGACTAACACAACATTTCTATCGTGCCGTTAGAATGGAATTCTGGCAAGTTTAACCCTGAAAAAAGAATCGAGCTATGCCCGCTTCCAACGCCACAAGCAGATTTTCCGATCGTGTCGAGAACTATGTGCGCTATCGCCCAGGATATCCCGAGGAAGCCTTGCAAGTTTTAGAAAAAGACTGCGGACTAGCGCCTGACCATGTGGTCGCGGATATTGCATCGGGAACTGGAATTTGGTCGCGCATGCTGCTGGAAAATGGAAATAAAATCTTCGGCGTAGAGCCCAACGTGGAGATGCGGCAAACGGGTGAGCGTCTGTTGGCAGAGTTTGAGCGATTCACGAGCGTAGCGGGAACGGCCGAGGCGACGACACTGCAGGATGCGAGCGTCGATTTCGTCACCGCCGCGCAGGCTGCTCACTGGTTCGACCGTGAGCGGTCGCGACGCGAATTTACACGCATTCTGAAGCCGGAAGGATGGCTCGTGCTTCTTTGGAACGAGCGCAGCACCGATTCCACTCCTTTTCTGCGCGATTATGAGCAGTTGCTCTTAACATTCGGCACCGACTACGAGCAGGTGCGGCACGAGCACACTACCGACGCGGTGAACGAGTTCTTCGATCCTGCCCCGTTTCAGGAGAGAGTCTTCGCCAATCGACAGGAATTTGATTATGAAGGGCTTGAGGGCCGCCTGCTTTCTTCGTCGTATGCGCCGGGGCCCGAGCATCCCAAACATCGGCCGATGCTGCAGGAATTACGACGTACCTTTGACCAGCATGCATCAGGCGGACGAGTCGCCTTCGATTACAAGACAAGGGTCTATTTTGGCCAGTTGGGATAACACAAACTAGAAATCCATGTCTGACGAAAAATCCTTTCACATGACGCCCGACGAATTCCGCCGCTACGGCCATGCCGTGGTGGACTGGATCGCCGACTACCAATCCCGCGTGGAAACGCTGCCCGTGCTTTCGCAGGTGAAGCCAGGACAGATACGTGCGTCGTTGCCGACGCACCCGCCACAAAGCGGCGAGCCATTTGAGGGACTGCTCAAAGACGTCGAGAAATTGATTCTGCCCGGCGTGACCCACTGGCAGTCGCCAAATTTCTTTGCGTATTTTCCGTGCAATGGGTCAGGGCCGGGCATTCTGGGCGATCTGCTTTCGTCTGGACTGGGCGTGCAAGGAATGCTGTGGTCAACGAGCCCAGCTTGCACGGAACTGGAAACACACGTGATGGACTGGCTCGTCTCCATGCTCGGACTGCCGCAGAAGTTTTTATCGTCCAGCACCGGCGGCGGCGTGATTCAGGACACGGCTTCTAGCGCGGCGCTATGCGCGTTGCTGGCCGGGCGCGAGCGAGCTACGAAATACACGACCAACAAGAAAGGCTGCGATGGGCGCTTGGTTGCCTACGCTTCGACGCAGACGCATTCCTCGTTGGAAAAAGCGGCGATGATCGCCGGGATCGGCGTCGAGAATCTGCGGCTGATTGAAGTTGATGAGAATTTTGCGATGCGGCCGGATGCGCTCGCGCGACAGATCGAAGCCGACAAGCGCGCAGGGCTGACTCCCTGCTTCGTCTGCGCAACCGTAGGCACGACCTCTTCGAATGCGATGGATCCGATTGCTGCCATCGGCGAGGTCTGCCGTCATCACAACATATGGTTGCACGTCGACGCAGCGATGTCTGGAACAGCGATGCTTTGCCCGGAGTTTCGGTATCTGCAACACGGCGTCGAGCTCGCCGATAGTTACAACTTCAATCCCCATAAATGGATGTTCACCAGCTTCGACTGCAACTGCTTCTGGGTTGCTGATCGCAAAGCACTGATTCAGACACTGAGCATCCTGCCGGAGTATTTGCGCAATCAGGCGACGGAATCAGGCGCGGTGATCGACTACCGCGACTGGCACATCCAGTTGGGTCGGCGATTCCGGTCGCTGAAGTTATGGTTCGTGATCCGCCACTATGGAGTGGAAGGTTTGCAGCATCACATCCGCGAGCACGTGCGGCTGGCGCAGGAGTTTACGGAGTGGGTGCGGAAGGATGATCGCTTCGAGATTGCGGCGCCAGCGCCACTGAATCTGGTCTGTTTCCGACACAAAGGCAGCGATACCGCAAATCAGACCATCTTGGATCACCTGAATCGCAGCGGCGATCTGTTTCTGACCCACACGAAGTTGAACGGGAAATTGACACTGCGGCTGTGCGTGGGACAGACTCACACGCAAGCGCGGCATGTAGAGAAGGCGTGGAAGAGGATTCAAGAAGAAACGATACGTCTCAGCTAGGAAGCGTCTGACCACAACGGTTACAAACCAGTTCAAGGAATCGAGTCGCTGATTCCGATCCAAGCTCTCCAGGTCGCGCTGATACCAGATTACCGCAGAAGGGATAGGGTACCAGCGTGGCCATGGAACGGTCAAAAGCGACGCGCTGACCTCCGTATAAGATGAAAAAGAAGTACACGATAGCTGGGAGTAGCAACGAAAAGAGAAATCTCGAGATGGCTCCCCATCGGTTGACAGGAGCGTCAACTGGAGCCATCGACATTGCTCAGAACATAAGCAGGAAGGCAATGGCCGCGAACACATGGATGTATTTTGAAAGCCAAAAGCGAGTGCGTTTCCAGAATTTGAAGAGTCCAATTGCAGCGGTCGCTAAGAAGACTGCGTGAATCAGGTTGATGAGATTGAAAATGTGTTTCCACATGCGGCAGATTATTACCCGCGGTGTATTTGGCGTCAAAAGTTGGTGAACAGTAACTGGCGCATTTTTCGGGAGCGAACAGCTAGTGCGGTTTGCACATCTCAGATTAGAGTTGCCATGGATTAACGACCGGCACTTGAGTACTCGCGAAATCGCTGGTATTCCGCGAAACGATAGCGAGATCGTGATGTAAAGCCGTTGCGGCCAGCAGGCCGTCAATGGCAGAAAGAGATCTCCCGATCTTCCTCGCCGCCGCGGCCAGTACGCCCCACCGATCGGCAATCTTGCTGTCGATTGACAATATCCTTCCCGCAAAGCGCGACTGCAGTTCTACTTCAAGCCAAGTCTCCAAGCTAGTCCTTCGTTTGCTCATCGGCAGCACTGCGATGCCCTTGCGAATCTCTCCTAGCGTGAGCACGCTTAGATAAAGTAGATCCTCTTCGGCGTCATCGATCCACTGCAATACACGTAGCTCTGGATGGCTGCGAACTAGTTCAGAGATGCAGTTTGTATCGAGCAGAAATCCGCTCATAATTCAATATCACGTGCCTGGTCGCGATCGCGATCCAGGTCCAGATCAATACCAACTAGTGGAGATTCGCGAAAGAATTGCACAAGACTGGTCGGCTGTTTCGACTTACGAAGGAGTTGCTCGTATTGCTCCTGGGAGATCATCACGACTCCATCCCTGCCCTGCCTTGTGATGCGCTGCGGACCTTCTGTTCGAGCCCGACGGAAAACTTCACTGAACCGGGCCTTCGCGGTCTGAACTTGCCACGAATTTGGAACCGCCTTGAAGTTTTCTCGAAGATCTTTTGGCATAAAGTAAACTAGTCTGACTAGTTAGCATTATCGCATTTGCGTACACGTGAGGTCAAATGGAATTTCCACACTCTCCTACGATTGAACTATCCTCTCCAGCGCTGGTCGACTGCGAATCCACAGCGTGGCACCTCTTAGCTGTAACAACTGCTTCCTGCGAAATTCTGAGAACAACCGGCTGACGGTTTCGCGCGTCGTGCCGATAATCTCTCCGATTTCTTCGTGAGTGAGGGTAAGATTCACCAGACTGGAGCCGTCGTTGTGTGCCGTTTGGGTTGACCACTTGAGTAATAGCTTGGCGAATTTTTCTGATGGCGAAGTCGCAAGGCCAAGCGTGCGAATCTCTTCATAGGCCGTGTAGTAATTGCGGCTCAACTGCTGGGCGGTGCGCAGGGCAACTTCCGAATGGTCTTTCATCAGCTGCAACAACGGATCTCGGGGAACAAAGTTCGCTTGGCCTGGCTCCATCATTTCAGCAGTAATTTCGTAGGGAATATTCGAAACGACGGCATTAAGGCCCATTACGTCCCCCGGTTCAGAAATTTTGGTAATGATCGTCCTGCCTTCGCGTGATGTGGTCGAGAGCTTGACTCTTCCCGCACACAAATGAAAACTCCGCGCGGTTGCTGGCCTTCGATAAAAAGCAAGGCACCCTTGGGATAAAGTCCGGTGGACTTAATTTCGTTGAGGCGCTGCGCAGATTGCAGGGAGAGATTGCAGAAAAGATGCTGCCCACGGATCGGGCACGTTACGCAGTTATCGATGATGTTCAGACCGTAGGGGGCGCGCATACACGGTCTCCTTTTCGGCCGAGTCTCGGATCGCTGGATTTGGGCTCTGCCTGATGTTAGAGGCATTGGCACGCGGCACGCCAATCTGGAAGACGAGCTCGCAGGCAGAGATCTATCTGCACAAAAACAAGGAGGTTATATCACCTTCTTGAAACCTAGTCTCACTTGTAGGCGGAACAAGTTCGCGGCGGTTTGGGTTATTTCACCCACGCGGTTGTGCGATTCGCATCACTCGGCGCACGATCACTGTTTTTCTGGACGATCTAAAGGTGCCGCCAACAGGCTCTTGATCTCATCGATGTCGGCCACGGCAACTTTGTTGATCCCGCTGCATGCTATGTAAAGCTTGCCGTCTTTGGTCGCAACCATGTTGCGGATTACACCACCGCCCGAAGGAACCGGAGTTGAGGAGAAAGCTTTGGTCTTGGGATCAAAGCGAACGAGCGTATTCGGCTTCACACCGGACTCGCTATACCAGACGATGCCCTCGGTGCTGACCGCAATTCCATAAGGCTCCGAACCGCTGCCGCCGGGAGACGGCCACTCCTCGACTTTGTGCGTCGCGGGATGGAAGTGTCCAAGATAGCCTCGCGCGAAATCGGTGTAGTAGAGAGAATCGTCGGCTGCAAGCGCGATGCGTCGTGGCCTCGCTCCCTGCGGAAGCGGATATTCCGTGATGTTCAGAGCTTGCGGATCGATGCTTGCCAGCTTGTTGGTCCCGAATTCGCAAAAATAAGGCACTCCCTTGGAGTTGACAACGATGCCGTACGGGATGGCGTGCCGCGTAGGCACTTCTTTCAGCTTCATTTGACCTGTGTGCGGATCAAGCCGGCCGATTACGTTGGACTCCTCCGTGGTGAACCACAGAATGCCCTGGCGATCGAACACCGGCGTGTGAGGATCGATTTCACGTCCTCCAGGTGCACGGTATTCCCGAATGTCTCCAGTGTCAGGATTGAGCTTCCCAATGTAACCCTTCGCAATTGCCGTAAACCAGATGTTGCCGTCGCGGTCAGCGACCAGGCCGTGTGGGCCGGAGCCGGGTGTGCGTAAGGGATATTCCTTGAACTGTCCGGTCTTGGGATCAAGCCGGCCGAGCTTATTCGCGTTCTGTCCCGTGTACCAGAGCGAGCCATCCGGGGCAACTGCCGGATCGTGAGGTCTAGAGTTTGCTGTGGGAACATCCCATTCTTGAATAGAGACGTTAGGTCGCTTGGCGGCCACGGCCGAACTCAACGCCAGCAATAGGGGCAGAAACATAAACGCTTTGCGGGATGACATGATCGACCTCCAAACGCTTTTAGACGGCTGCGGTGCGCAGCACGGCGAGAAGCTTAAATGAATGAGGCTGATAGGTGAGAATTTTACCGCTATCGAAGCGGGTATGGGAATTTAACGCAGGTTGCGAGGTCTAGAGTAGGGACTCAGTCTGCGGGCATAGGCGCCACGCGAGGCGCGCGCCGGCGCTCCACTGCTGGATAGGTATCTTCTGCCGGGCTTTCGAGCCATTTGCGAACTTCGGGCAGCGCGGCGCGCATAGCGACTTCCCCGACATGGATCAGGTCGTCGGCGCGTTTGAAATCGTCGTAGCCGAAACCGGCAACGTCAGGCTCAATAACAAGATCCGCCGCTGACCGCCACAGATTGGACATCGCATCCTGCGCGATCGCGAACGATTGTCCGATTACATCGAACAAGTGGCGTGGCGGCGCACCGTTCGCCCAGGTGCCCTTCAAGTGAATTGCCAGTACTCGGTCGGCACCCATCTCGCGAAGTGGCCGCGTCGGGACCGGATGCGAAAGCATGCCATCCACCAGATAACGCCCGCGAATATTGATCGGCAGAAACATGCCCGGGTAGGCACAACTGGCGCGCACGGGATCGATGATTGAACCGGAATGGAAAACGACTCCTTCGCCGGTGTTGAAATCAGTCGCGGTCACACCGAGAGGAATGCGAAGTTCTTCGAACGTCTTGCACTTCAAAGTCCGGGTCAGGAATGTGATCATCCGGTCGTTCGAGGCGAAACCGAAGCGGGATAATGTCCAGCGGGCAAAGGTTGTAAAGCGCACGGAGTGCGCCACATCTTCCAATTCCGCAGGAGAAAGTCCGCTGCAATAAGAGGCGCCAATCAGCGCACCAACGCTTGTCCCGGCGACGATGCGAACCGGAATGCCTTCCTCTTCGAGAACTTTGAGGACTCCGATGTGGGCGATGCCGCGGGCAAACCCTCCGCCCAGAGCGAGCCCAATGGCGGGAACCGGAGCGGACGGGACAGGAACGGCTTTGCGGGACAGTTCCCGTCCGAAGGCCTGTACCGACCGAATGATCTTGCCCAGTCTCTTCACTGCGGACCCCACATCTGCGGCCCAGACGACCGGAACCGCTCAACCAACTTCTAATATGTAAGATGCCATAAACATGTGAGAGGACACAGGGCACGAGCGTGCCATTTTCTAATGACGTTTGGAACTTGCCGGGCGGTAACGTTACCGCGGGAGATAAGGTTGCACAGTGACGAAACTCCTGTATTTCTGCTAACTTGCGAATAACGATATGGTGCGTGAGATTTCAGCCGGCGGCGTGGTTGTACGCAACAAGGATGGGGTGTGGTGGATGGCCGCTATCGAACTGCCTTCAGCGCCGGAGGCGGCGAGCGTCGATTCGGCGGAACGTGCTGCTGGGGGAAAGCGAACGAGACCTAAGGCCGCCTCGGGGAAGAAGCCGGTTCTGTGTCTACCGAAAGGGCTAGTGGATGCTGGCGAGAAGGCTCTTGAGGCGGCTTTGCGCGAGGTGCGGGAAGAAACCGGCATCACCGGGGTTCCGATCGTCAAGTTGGCCGACATCAAGTATGTGTACGTGCGCTCCTGGGGAGACGGCGAGCGTGTCTTCAAGATTGTCAGCTTTTACCTGCTGCGCTACGAATCAGGTCGCATCGACAACATCAGCGAAGAGATGCGGGTCGAAGTGGGACGAGCTATGTGGGTGCAGTTAGAAGAAGCTCCTCGGCTGCTGGCGTATCGCGGCGAGAAGCAAATGGCGCGCCGGGCGATTGAATATGTGAAGGCCCATCCTGAGCTGTGACTCGAGACAACTCATGTGGGGACAGCCGCCTTCGGCTGTCCGGTCGAGCGAAGCTCGACATTCTAGCCGGGACTCGGGCGGTAACCTGCATATGGCCATCGAGCCTCCAGAGCTAGTCAATGCTCCTCAATACAATTACCATTGCCGGTTCCCGAATTTATTCTTTATTCCTTTTCAGAATTCGGAACGATATCTCTTGAGGCTGAATTAAATGAAGCGGATCAATAAAGTTGCAATCCTGGGCGCCGGAACCATGGGCGCACGCATAGCCGCACATTTCGCGAATGCCGGAGTTCCGAGTTATTTGCTCGATATCGTCCCTCCAGACGCCGACGCGTCTGCGCGGAATAAAATCGCTGCCGCTGGTCTCGACGCGGCGAAGAAATCGAAGCCAGCCGCATTCATGGAGCCGTCGCTGGCGCGGCTGGTAACCATTGGCAATTTCGATGACGATCTGAAGAAGCTCGCCGATGTGGACTGGATTATCGAAGCTGTCGTCGAGAATCTCGAGATCAAACGCAGCTTGCTGAGGAGGGTCGAGGCGATCCGCAAGCCTGGCACCGTGATCACCACCAACACCAGCGGACTACCCGTGGGAAAGATCGCCGAGGGATTCTCGGACGATTTCCGGCGGGCGTGGTTCGGCACCCACTTTTTTAATCCGCCGCGCTACATGCGCCTGCTGGAGATCATTCCCACGCCGGAAGCCGACCGCGCCGCGATCGATGCGGTCGCGCATTTCTGCGATGTGCGCCTGGGCAAAGGCGTGGTCTGGGCGAAAGACACGCCCAACTTCATCGGCAATCGCATCGCCACATTTTCAGTGCTGAACGTGATGCGGCTGATGCAGGAAATGGATCTTACGATTGAAGAAGTCGACGCGCTGACGGGGCAGACCGTGGGATGGCCGAAGTCGGCAACATTCCGCACGATCGATCTGGTCGGGCTCGACATTCTCGGACACGTGGTAAGCAACATGACGGCAAACGTTCATGACGAACGCAATGACTTGAAACTGCCGGATTTCTTTACTCAGATGCTGCAGAAGAAGTGGCTTGGCGATAAGACCAAAGGTGGCTTCTACAAGAAAAATGTGGGGCGGACACTCCTGTCCGCCGACGCTGGCCAGGAAGAGGAACGCCTTGCGCTCGACTGGAAAACGCTGGAATACCATCCACGACAGAAGCCGAAATTCGCTGCGCTCGATATGGCAAAGAACATCGAAGACACAGGGGGACGCATGCGGATGCTGCTCGGGCTGGATGGAAGCAAGCCCGCCAAAGGCGACAAGGCAGGAGAGTTTCTTTGGGCATGCCTCTCCGATCTATGGACGTACTCGGCGAATCGCGTGCCGGAAATCTCTGACTCGATTGTTGAAATCGATCGCGCCATGAAGTTGGGCTTCAACTGGGAACTCGGTCCATTCGAGCTGTGGGATGCAGCTGGGGTCGAAGCCACGGTCGCCCGCATGAAAAAAGAAGGCAAGGCTGTTGCAGCGAACGTCGAGAAGCTGCTCGCGGCGGGACAAAAATCCTGGTATGCGGATGAACCCAAGACCGCCTCCGGTCGAAAGTACTGGCAACTGACCACTGGCAACTGGCAACCGGTCGAGGTTCCGGCGGGCGTGTGGTCGGTGACTGTCGCGAAAAAATCGAACGGCGTGGTGAAGAAGAATTCCGGCGCATCCCTGGTCGATCTGGGCGACGGCGTCGCGTGCATAGAATTCCACTCGAAAATGAATTCTCTGGGCGCCGACATCATCGGGCTGATCAGTCAATCCCTAAAGCCCGGCGGTCCTGGCGATGCCTTCGACGCCTTCGTGATTACGAACGATGCGACGAACTTCTCCGTCGGCGCGAATCTCATGCTGCTGCTCATGAGCGTGCAGGAGGAGGAGTGGGACGACGTTGATCTTGTGATCCGCCAATTCCAGGGGATGACGCAGGCGATCAAGTTCTCTCCCAAACCGGTCGTCTCGGCGCCATTTGGATTGTGCCTCGGCGGTGGGACGGAAATCTCCCTGCACGCCGCCGCGCGGCAACCGCACGCTGAGCTTTATACAGGACTAGTAGAAGTTGGCGTCGGCCTCCTGCCCGGCGGCGGTGGCTGCAAAGAAATGCTCCTGCGCGCGGTAGACGCTGCCTCGGCATCGCGTGGCGGTACTGCGGCGCTGAGCGGTTCTCAAAAAGACGCGTTGGCTGGTTCGGTCGAGATGATGGAGGCCATGAAGAGAGCATTTGAAACCATCGCCACGGCGAAGGTCGCGACATCGGCGCACGAGGCGCGCGGCCTCGGATTCCTGAACGACGCCGATCGCATCACCATGAATCGCAAGCGCGTTCTCTCTGACGCCAAGGCGCGGGCGCTGGAACTGGTGCGGGCGGGATATGAGCCGCCGGTCCCGCGCACCGACATTCCTGCCCCGGGAGAGAATCTTCTGGCTGCGCTAAAAATGGGCGTTCACCTGATGCGGCAGGGCGATTTCATCACCGATTACGAAGTGAAACTTGGCGGAAAGATCGCCGAAGTGCTGTGCGGCGGCAACGTCACGCCGGGGACGCCGGTAAGTGAGCAATACATCCTCGACTTGGAGCGTGAAGGATTCAAGTCGCTATGTGGCGAGAAGAAAACGCAGGAGAGAATTCAGTACACGCTGAAGACAGGAAAGACGCTGCGGAATTGAATGTGTGGCGAAATCCCAAAGGGAGAGAACTTAGCTCCTAGCCCGCCGCCACGTGCGCAAACCTGCTCACAGACGGCTGCCGCGCTTGCCGCGCACGCCAAAGATCATACTGCGATTGCATGTTCATCCACAATTCTGGTGTCGTGCCCAGAGCGGCGGCCAGCCGGATCGCCATGGCTGCGGAGATTCCAGCCTTGCCGTTCAGCACGCGCGATAGAGTCACGCGCGTGACCCGCAGATGGGCTGCTGCCGTGGATACTGCCAAATTCCCGAGATACTCCCGAAGAACCAGCCCGGGATGCGGTGGATTGTGCATACGCATGGACATTTCTTGTTCTCCTGTGCCGGTCCCTTTTCAGGCCGTGATCAGTGATAGTCCTGATAATCGACGAGGACAGCGTCCTCGCCTTCAAACTTAAAAGTCAGCCGCCAGTTTCCGCTGACGCTGATCGCCCAGTGACCTTTGAGTTCTCCAGCCAGAGGATGAAGCTTCCATCCCGGAGCGTTCATGTCTCCCGGCTGCCTTGCGTTATCCAGGGCAAACAGTTGCAATCGCAGTTTGCCAGCGTGTTTCGGCTGAACCCCAGCTTTCGACCCGGTGTGGAAAAACTTTTCGACGCCCCGATGCCGGAAGCTTTTAATCACATGTATAGTGTAGCGCTACGCATTACACACGTCAATCGTTGAACAGAGCTGCCTCGTCCTTGCTACAATCGCCTCATGCGAAGATTCCCGCTAGCTGCTGCCGCCCTGATCGCGCTAGCTGTCCTCATTCCTTCAGCGCCATTCAGCGACGCCCAATCTAACCAACAGAAAGATGCTCCCGCCCAGGAATCCGCACCGGATGTGCCGGATGCGATCGCCATGCCTTCAGGCCTGAATCCTGTTCTGTTTGTTCATGCCAAGGGCGACCAGATCTACACGTGCCAGGCTGGGGCCGATGGCAAGTTCAGCTGGACGTTGAAAGCTCCTGACGCTGAATTGAAAGATCGTAAAGACAAAGTGATTGGACAGCATTCGGCCGGCCCGACATGGAAATTGAAGGACGGCAGCGAGGTTACAGGTAAAGCAGCGGCTCACGTCGACTCGCTCGATTCCGATTCGATTCCATGGTTGTTGGTGAACGTCACCAGCAATTCCGGCAAGGGGCAGCTTGCGAATGTGACTGCAATTCAGCGCGTGCATACGCATGGAGGTAAGCCTCCTGCAGGTGGCTGTGATGAGTCGCACAAAGGGGATGAAACTAAGAGCAGTTACACCGCCGACTATTATTTCTTTGCGCCAGCGAAATGAAGCAAGTGGGTTGAAGCTCATCGGAAGTCGCAGCATCTAATAACAGTTTGAAGACGGAGAGTTTTTTATGCGTGAAGTTGTCATCGCATCATCGGTTCGCACGCCAGTCGGGCGTGCTTTCAAAGGTACGCTACGCGCCACTCGGCCAGATGAACTGGCTGCAGTCGCGATCAAGGGCGCATTAGAGCGCGTGCCGCAGCTTGATCCCAAAGAGGTCGAAGACGTGATTCTCGGCTGCGCCATGCCCGAAGCCGAACAAGGGATGAACGTCGCCCGCATTGCGTCGCTGCGCGCGGGACTGCCGGTTGAAGTGTCGGCGCTGACTATCAACCGGTTCTGTTCTTCGGGGTTGCAGGCGATCGCCATGGCCGCCGAGCGCATCATGGCCGGAGGAGCGGAGGCGATCGTCGCCGGAGGTACGGAGTCGATGTCGATGATCCCGATGGGCGGTCACAAAATCTCGCCGAATCCGTGGCTGGTGGATCATTATCCGGATGCTTATCTCTCGATGGGGCTTACGGCCGAGCGTGTGGCGCAACGTGACGGAATCACGCGCGAGGCAGCAGATGAGTTTTCCTTGCATAGCCATCAAAAAGCCCTGACGGCGATTCAGGCAGGCAAGTTCGACGACGAAGTTGTGCCCGTACCGGTAACGTTCAGCACGCCAAATGGATCGAAGCCGAAACGGCAGGAAATTGTGTTTAAAGTCGATGAGGGACCGCGCGTTGATACTTCCCTCGAAGCCTTGGCCGGGCTCAAGCCTGCGTTCCATATGAAGGGCACAGTAACCGCCGGAAATTCGTCGCAGATGTCGGACGGTGCAGCGGCGGCTGTTGTGATGTCCGCAGAGCGGGCAAAAGCTCTAGGCATTCAGCCGCTCGTTCGCTACGTCTCATTCGCTACTGCGGGCTACAAACCCGAAGAAATGGGCCTCGGCCCGGTCTTTGCGATTCCGAAGGCGTTGAAAATGGCAGGGTTGAAGCTCTCTGACATTGACGTGATCGAGTTGAACGAAGCTTTTGCTGCGCAGTCGCTGGCAGTAATCAAAGAAGCTGGATTGGATCCGGAAAAAGTAAATCCCAACGGCGGGGCGATCGCGCTGGGGCATCCGCTGGGCTGTACAGGGGCAAAACTGACCGCCAGCGTGATCCGTGAACTGAAGCGGCGCAAGGCTCGCTACGGCATGGTGACCATGTGTGTCGGCGGCGGCATGGGCGCGGCCGGGATTTTTGAGAATCTGCAATAATCTGCGCATTTGAGATCGCGGCATGTCGGCGAGGCAACTTTTCTCGACGATGGCCGCATCGAGCACAATAACTAGGTCGACTGCCCGGAGGTGTACGATGCGCTCTCTTGGTCTGCTTGCCTCTCTAACTCTGTTGGCCTCAACCGCTCTCTTTGCACAGCATGCGACGACCATGTCGCCTCCGTCAGCGGTCAACACCACGGTTACAGCCCCTCACATTACGGTGACAACGCCGGCAATTCATACTAGTGTCTCAACACCACATGGAATCCCATCCACGCCACATTCTGTCGCACAAACACCGCACATTGCGACCGTCAAGACAAATGAAGCACGGATATCGGATGCTAAGCCTAACCCAGAGAGACATGGATTGTTCTCATGGTTCCGAAAGCGCGAGCCGGTCGGATCTGATTCGCAAGACCGCCGCAAGGAGCGTCGAAACTCCAGCCCAAATTATCTGGCGCTGCAAATTCCGCCTTCCACTGCGCACGCACACCACGGATGTACGATAGTCCCGGTCTCGAATCCTGGAATCCCTTGTAATCCTTTGGCTCCGTGCTGTCTCTAGACAGGTGTTGAGTGATGCGCTTTCAGAGTAGTGCGCAGCGCGGATTTTCGGTAAACGTTCCGATCTCAACGGCGTTAGCCGAAGATGCTTCGCCAATAACAAGCATTTCTTTAACATTTCTTTACTCAATTACTACGATCGTTGACACGATTCCCACTCACTTCGGGACATCATTCGCGTCGAAACAGCAGGGCATTTCCCCGGCCCTGGTCTTTAAGATCGCTTCGTTTTAAGATTGCATCGCGCGGTGAATAGGAGGTCCTTATGCGGCTCTCCAACCTTTATGTAACAGCGGTTCTGCTCTGTTCCTCCATTGTTTTTGCGCAGCACACGACTAGTACTCCTGCGCCACCGCCTCCTCCGCCTGCATCGCACGCTGCGCCGAGTGCGCCAGCTCACACAAGCGCTCCGCCGACGCCTCATATCTCGGCTCCAAGCCCCACTCCTAGCCATGTCTCCAGTGCGCCAGTAACGCACGCACCTAACAGTGGCCGCATCACGCCAGATCACAAGATTTCCGGTGAGGAAAAAGTTGCTTCTGATGAGAAGATCGCTTCCGCTCCGCGTATTGGCGAAGAAGTAAAAGACAAAAAGAAAGACGAAGAGAAACCTGACCCCGATCTGCGTCGAAGAGTGTGCCTCGAGGACAATTGCAAAGTGGCGACGAAGGAGCCTGCCCCGAATCCAGATTTGCGCCGTCGCGTATGCCTGGATGGAAAGTGCGCATGTCCTCCGGGAGAGACGGAAGGCAAGGGCGGGTGCACCCCGGTTAAAGTGACGCAGCAAGCCGCACCATGCGAGCTAGGCTCGGCAGCGTGCCCTGATTCAGCTTCTGCATGCCCGACAGGTCAGGTATGGAATGGATCGGCATGTGCCCCGGTCGCGAATCGCTGTACTGCTGGCCAGATTTGGGATGGAACTTCTTGCCATTCGGATTGCGCGATCGCGACTGCCCAGGCGCAAAACCGGATTATAGAACTCAGGAGCGCAAGGCAGAATCGGGATGAGGCCTGTCGCCAGGATCCCACCGGAACAGCTTGCCAGCAAGCGGACAGTCAATATCAGATGGCGATCGCGGAATATGAAAATCTTCTAGGCGGGGTCGCATCGGAGTGTCGCGGGGAGCTGCCCGATCCCTACTCGCTCTAGGCGAACAAAACCCGGCTTAAATCGACGCGCTGGATTTTACTAGTCCCATGTCAGTGGTGAAGTGTCTTACTGCACTTTGGTAATGCGGCACTCTCCCTATCATTCGCATCCTCCGCGGATTAGAATTTGAGAAGCCTTTCCGTTGTCCCTTTGGCAGCGGTTTCTTTGGCAGGAGAGACATGGCAACCACCGTCACAGCACCCAAGACCAAAATTTCCGGAGGCAGTTTTCTGCTGGAATCGCGGCAGCCGGAAGAAGTTTTCACGCCGGAAGATTTCTCCGAACAGCACCAATTGATCGGGCAGACAGCGGAAGAGTTCGCGATCAATGAAATCGTGCCTAACATCGAAAAGATTGAACACAAAGACTTTTCGGTAACGCGAGACCTGCTCAAGAAAGCGGGAGAATTGGGTCTGAGTTCGGTCGAAATTCCCGAGGCTTACGGCGGGCTGGAGATGGATAAAGTTACTGCCGCGGTGATTGCCGATCACATCGCTAAATACGCGGGATTTGCAACGACTTGGGGCGGGCACACCGGAATCGGAACGCTGCCGATTGTGTATTTCGGCACAGAAGAACAAAAGAAGAAATACTTGCCACGGCTGGCGTCGGGCGAAATTGTCGGTGCATACGCGTTGTCGGAATCGACTTCCGGATCAGACGCGATGAATTGCCGAGCCCGCGCGCAGCTTTCGTCCGACGGCAAGCACTATGTTTTAAACGGCGAAAAGATGTGGATTACGAACGCGGGGTTCGCCGACCTGTTCACCGTGTTTGCGAAAGTCGACGGAGAGAAGTTTTCGGCATTTCTGGTAGAGAGAAGTTTTCCTGGATTCTCGGTCGGCGCCGAAGAACACAAGATGGGGATTCGCGGATCGTCCACGTGCCCGATCATTCTGAACGACTGCAAAGTTCCGGTGGAGAACCTGCTCGGCGACATTGGCAAGGGACACCTGATCGCATTCAACATCCTGAACATCGGACGGTTCAAACTCGGCGCGATGTGCGTAGGCGGTGGGCGTGTGTCGCTGGAAAATGCGATCGGTTATGCCAAGCAACGCAAGGCGTTCAACAAGGTCATCGCCGATTTCGGCATGGTGCGCGAGAAGATCGCGAACATGGCGACGCTGCTCTACGTAGGCGAGGCAATGGTCTATCGCACAGTTGCTTTGATGGACGCGGCGTTAAGCGAGGTGGATAAGTCGGCTGCCGACGCTGCAAAGCAGTCGCTGAAGGCGATTGAAGAGTATGCAGTCGAGTGCTCGATCATCAAAGTTTGGGGATCGGAGATGATCGACTACGTCGTCGACGAAACCGTGCAGATTTACGCGGGTTACGGATTTGTCGAGGAGTATCCGGCAGAGCGCGCGTATCGCGATGCCCGCATCAACCGCATTTTTGAAGGGACGAACGAAATCAACCGTCTCATTATCACCGGCTTTCTGCTGAAGCGGGCGATGAGCGGGCAGTTGCCACTGATGCCAGCGATTAAAAAACTGATGGATGAAGTGCTCTCCGGCCCGTCGGCGGGCGAAGATTTGGAGGGCGCGCTGGCAGAAGAGCGCAAGCTGGTCGGGCAGGCCAAAAAACTTGGCTTGTTTGCCGCCGGCGCAGCCACGCAGAAATACATGCAGGCGATCCAGGATCAGCAGGAGATCATGGGAGCTATCGCCGACATGACAATCGAGACTTATGCCATGGAGTCGGCAGTGTTGAGAGCGCAGAAGATTGCCGAGACCAAAGGCGAATCCGCTGCCGCGCTGCCGATTGCGATGACGCGGGTGTATCTGTCGCAGGCGTTCGAAAAAGTTGAGTCAGCAGCGCGGAAAGTTATTGCTGCCGTCGCCGAGGGAGACATGCTGCGTACGCAACTTGCGATCCTGCGCCGGCTGGCGAAGTACGAACCGTTCAACACGATTGAATTGCGTCAGCAGATTGCGCAACGGGCCATCGAGCGCGGGAAGTACACGCTGGCGTAGTCACGCGACCTAAACGCTTGTCATCCTGAGCGAAGCGAAGGACCTATGCAACTTTGCTTGCGGTGCCGATACGACGGGCCAGTTGCACAGGTCCTTCGCGGCCCAAAAACGCCGCTCAGGATGACAACTCTTCGTTTCTCCGGGCTGCACGGAGGAAGTCGCGGCTATTTCCCGTCCCCGCTCTCTTGCGGAATCAGCAAATAACTCACAAACGCCAGCTGCTTGCTATCCGGCGACCACGACGGCACGTTGATCGTTCCCTGTCCGCCAAATAATTTCGCCAGCACCGTGATCTTTTTGTCGGCGAGCGACATCAGGCGCAACATCACGTCTTTGTTCTCGGGGTGGCCAGTCACGTCAGAGGTGTAGGTGAGGAAGACCATCCATTGGCCATCGGGAGAGATATGCGGGAACCAGTTATTGAGGTCGTCGGAGAAGACCTGCTCCTGCTCGCTCCCGTCGGGTTTCATGCGCCAGATCTGCATGTGCCCGGTGCGCTCGGAATTGAAGTAAATGTATTTTCCGTCGGGTGAATATTCGGGACCGTCGTCCAATCCTTTCGCTGTGGTCAGCCGGGTTTCGTCTCCGCCTGCTGCCGGGATCGTGTAGATATCGAAATTTCCGTTACGCTGGCCGACGAAGGCGAGCGTTTTTCCGTCGGGCGACCAACCATGCCAGTACGACGGCGATTTCTGCGTGATGCGTCGTGGCGTGCCGCCTGCAATGGGCACAATGTAGACGAGCGAGTTGTGGTCTTCTTGCGAATTGTCGCTGATGGCGAGTTGAGTAGCGTCCGGAGAGATGCCGTGATCGTTGTTGCAGCGCGTGGCGAAACCAGTATCGATTGCGACGGAATCTCCGCCGTCAACCGGGAGCCGCTCGATGCGGCCGTTCCGGTTGAACAAGAATACCTTCCCGTCACGCATCCAGTTCGGCGCTTCGAGGCGTCCTTGTTCGAGATAGGCAACGCGGCGATCGGCGGAGTCAACCGTGACGGTTTCCAATGTGCTGTAGAGAACAGATTCACCAATTGCAGGCGAAGGCTGCGTGAGTTCTACATTCGAAAAGACTGCCTTTTCTACTACGTCTTTGTCGTGTGAGCACACCCCGATTCCCACGTAGAACGAGCCTTGCAACGGAATGCGGAGCCAGCCACCGGCAGGGTGGGGTTCAACGCCTTCACTCGATAGAGACACGTACACATAGTCGCCACGTTTGGTGATACGTAATCGCTTAGGTGCCGACATACTCGACTGAATCTCGCGCGTGACCGCGCCTTTTTCGTCGCGGAATTGCATTGATGTTAGTCCGCTAGCGTGCAGCGCAACATCAGCATAAATGGAATCCGCATCGAGGTTCTGCCGCAGCATCAGGACGGCCTTTTTATGCTCGTTCCCGGTCTTGGTGAGGAACCCGATATCGGCCGTAAGAGTCACATCGCCGGAAGCTTTCTTCCAGACAAACTGGAACGCATCTGCTGTCGACCACATGTTTTCGCCACTGCCGGCAATGGTGTAGGTATGTTTGGCAGCGTCGTAGTCGACCGAGCCGGTGTGAAGCACAGTGCCGACATCGCTATGGTCTTCGAAGATTCCAACGGGTGCTCTGGTCTGGGACGCTGCGTGGACCGAAACAAACGAAAGAGTACAAATTGTGAAAATCATCGTCCAACGCTCTCGAAACGCACGCATGGAACTCTCCTCGATGCCGGATGTGATCGACGCTGGCATTGTATCGGACTGAATGAGATGCCCAATGGGTGTTAATTTTCGGTAGTGATGCTTTGAGATTCGTATCAGGGCATGCCTTCACGCATTCCGTTTAGGAAGAACCAGAGGTAGCAACGGCATCGCTGAAGCGATGCCCTGATACGAATCGTTTTTCGTCAAACTGCACCACTACCCTAGTTTTCTGCAAATCCCACGCCACTTCTGATAAAAACGTGTGCATGAAATTACGACTCATTTCCCTAGCTATCCTTTGTTTCACCTGCCTTCTCCTGCCGACCAGCCACTCCAACGCGCAGAATAAACCCTCTCCCTCGGCCAACCTAGCACTGACGCCTCCTATGGGATGGAATTCGTGGAACAAGTTCGCCTGCAACGTCAGCGAGGACATGATCAAGAGCATGGCGGACGCGATGGTTAAGTCGGGCATGAAGGATGCCGGATATGAGTACGTCAATATCGACGACTGCTGGCAAGTGAGCCGCGACTCGAATGCCAACATCGTTGCCGATCCGCAGCGCTTTCCGCACGGGATGAAGGCAGTGGGCGACTACATCCATTCACTAGGGTTGAAGTTTGGCATTTATTCAGATGTTGGCACGATGACTTGCGCGAAGCGGCCCGGCGGTCTTGGACACGAATATCAGGATGCGCTGCAGTATGCAGCCTGGGGCGTTGACTATTTGAAATACGACTGGTGCAACACGAGCACCATGGATGCGAAATCCGCATACGCCAACATGCGCGCGGCGCTCGATGCCTCGGGGCGTCCAATTGTCTTGAGCATCTGCGAGTGGGGAACGGCCAAGCCCTGGCTGTGGGGCAAGGAAGTGGGCGGGAACTTGTGGCGGACGACCGACGACATCAACGATCGCTGGGGAGCAAAAGAAAAATGGCCGAATGGGGGTTGCTGCTCTTACGGAGTGATGGCGATTCTCGACGAACAGGTCGGCCTGCAGTCGTACGCAGGACCGGGACACTGGAACGATCCGGACATGCTGGAAGTTGGCAACGGAAAAATGACGGATACGGAGTATCGTTCCCACTTCAGCTTGTGGGCGATTCTGGCTGCGCCACTCATCGCAGGAAACGATCTGCGCGACATGCGGCCGGAAATTAACGACATTCTCACCAATAAAGAAGTGATCGCCGTGGATCAGGATGCGCTCGGCCGCGAAGGCGAGCGCGTCGCGAAGAATGGCGACTTGGAAGTTTGGGCGAAACAACTAAAAGATGGTGGCCGCGCGATCGTGCTGCTAAATCGCAGCGACAGTGAGCAGGAAATTTCCGCGAAATGGGAGGATCTTGGCTATCCCGGAAATATCAGCGCTGCCGTGCGCGACTTGTGGCTGCACAAGGATCTAGGAAAATTTACAGGCAAGTTTTCCGTACAGGTTGCATCGCATGGAGTAGTAATGTTGACGGTGAGGCCGTAGCCCATCGAATTTTTCACCACAGAGACACGGAGTCACAGAGAAAACGTGGCGAGCGTCTCTGCCTCTGTGGTGAGAATGTATTACTGCTTCGCCTTCAGCTGCTCCATCACACTTTGGATCAGTTCTTTCGCTCCAGTCAGGCTGTTCATGATGATCTGAATATCCATGACCGGCTTTCCGGGCCAGCGTTGGCTCTGGCAGTAAACGCCGTGCTGGCCGACCAAGGCCATGGCGTCAGTGATCATATCCATGGTAACTGCGAGGCGCCCGCGTGGAATGCCCATCATGGTTTCGTAATGCTCGAGTTCTTCCTGCTTGTCGTCGAATACCGGCATGAATGGAATTGTAAATGTTGCATTGCAAACGCACCGATTGTAATAGCGCGGATGCGAGTAGCATAATGGCTGCGCTGACGAAATTCTTTCTGAACCGTCCAATGCTCTTGGCAATGCTTCGCACTCAACCCTGTATTGAAAAACACGCATAAAAGGAGAGATCATGCAGAAACGAATCGCCCTCTTCACCTTCTTCACACTCCTCGTCGCCACCGCCTGTTCCCAGGAGAAGGCTGCCAGTCCGGCCGCTTCAGCCTCTTGCGATCTTGGCGGCGGCAAGACGATCAAGACCGACTACCATAGCCCGCGACTGAGGGGGCGGAAAATGATTGGCGGAGTGAATCCTTACGGTGAGGTTTGGCGCGCCGGCGCAAACGAAGCTACAACCTTCGTGACCAGCGCTGATATCACTGTAGGCGGCAAGGCCGTGCCTGCTGGTAATTACACGATCTTCACGATTCCCAATCCCGACAAGTGGACGCTCATCATCAACAAGAAGACGGGGGAGTGGGGTATCCCTTACAAATATGAGAGCGATGAATTGGCGCGCATCGACATGAAAGTTTCGAAGCTGCCTTCTCCTGTCGAGGACTTCACCATCGCCTACGACAAGACGGCGACCGGCTGCACTATGCGTATGGATTGGGATACAGCAAGGGCATCGGTGGAGATCACATCAAAGTAGATCAGCAATCGACCAAAAAACGACAGCGGTATGCAGACGACGGAGCGTTGCGCTTTACTGTCTAAGCGTGTCGGCGGCTTGCTGAGCCTCGGTGAATCCGGGATCGATTTGCAGCGCTTGCCGATAAGCTTCGCGAGCCTCCGGAATGCGTCCAGCCTGCGCGAAAGTACGGCCGAGTTCAAAGGAGGCCTGTGCCGTTGGCTGGAGTTCGATGGAACGGGCTAGATCACTAATCGCTTCATCGAGCTTTCCTTCTTTCCGGGCCAGCAAGCCCAGGCCAAGCCAAGCATTGAACTGATTTTTGTTGAGTCGTAAGGATTGGTTGTAATTCTTGCGCGCCTCGTCGTCTTCTCCAAGCGATCGTTGCGTTGTACCCAGGTTGGCATAGGTCTGCGCGAGTAAACCCGGATCAGAGGTTAGTGCGATCGCTTCTTGGTATTGCGCAACGGCCTCGCGCGGCTGATTGTGAGTCTGGAAATACGTCCCGAGATTGCTGCGGCTCATTGGATCTTTCGGATTGATGCGCGCCGCATTCTCAAAATGCCCGTGTGCCTCTTCTTCCCTGCCTTCGAGGATGAGCGCTCCGCCGAGGTTGTCTTCCGCGATGAAGTTGTTCTGCGTGACGGCCAGCGCATGCGACCATAAATCCACATTGCTCTCCCAGTAGCTGATCTGGCGATGTGTGCTAATGACCAGCGTGACAAGCACAACGGCTGCCGCGATCATTAGCGCGATGCCAAGTTTTTTTTGCGCAGCCCAATCCGCGATCCCAAATGAAATCATCACGAACACGCCAATTAGCGGAATGTAAACGTAGCGATCGGCCATAGCAGCATCTCCAACCTGTACCAGGCCGATGACTGGGACAAGAGTTCCTAAAAACCACAGCCAGCCAACGAGCAAATAACGGTGCTGTCGAAATCGCAATACGATCGCAGTGATCGTAATCAAGATGAGCGCGGCAGCAGCGACTTGCCACGTGGCGAGTGCGTCTCCGGGATGCGGATACAACGGTGCCAACCGCACAGGCCAGACCATCTTCCACAGGTACATTTCGTAAGCATAAATCGCGTTAGCGATTCGCACGCCGAAAGGGAATTGTGTCGCCGATCGTACTGCTCCGCCAGCCTGCTGCGCCTGCATGGTGATGACGGCGCTTGCCAATGACAGTACGAGCAACGGCAGTTTTTCCAGCACTAGTCTTGGCCAAAGGAAAGATGGGATGCGCGGATCACTCGCACCGGCAAGCCTGTTAAGCGGCCAATAGTCGAGAAGAAGCAAAACGAAGGGCAGCGTGATCACCATTGGCTTCGAGGCTAGGCCCGTAGCGAACAACGCCACGACGGCGAGATACCGCTTCGACCCTGGTTTCTGCGCATACCAGCCGTAAGCCCACAGGGTCAGGAAGAAAAATGTAGTGCAGAGAACGTTTTTGCGTTCTGCCACCCAAGCCACCGATTCGACGTTGATGGGATGAAGTGCGAACAGTGCCGCCACAAACAGGCTTGGCCCGAACCGGCCAGTCGCCCACACCAGTATCAAGAAGAGCAAAACCACATTCACGCCGTGCAGCAACACGCTAGTGAAATGATGCCCCGCGGGATTCAGTCTAAAGAGCGAGCAGTCGAGAGCATGCGACATCCAAGTCAGAGGATGCCAGTTTGCTTGTTCGGTCGATGTTAGAGCCCAGGTGATTGTGCTGGCGGTCAGTCCTTGGCGGACGTGCGCGTTCTCAGTGACGTAGCGATCGTCGTCGTAGTTTACGAATGGATGATGATTGACTGGGTTGTAGATTGCCAGCGTAACCGCAGCGAGCAGCAGGCACACAACCGGATTCCGCTTTTCCGGGGATGTGAAGAGATTGACTTGTTTCTGAGCCGGCAATATCAGGATTTAACCACAGAGGGCGCAGGGGAACACAGAGGGAGGAAACTCAAAAGATATTGTTGATTGCTGATTTTTGATTGTTGATTGAAAAATCACTGACCGCGAATCGCGATTTTCAATCAACAATCAGCAATTCTTATACCGTTGGCTTCCACCGCAGCACGGGTTTTCTCGCCGCCGCGGTTTCGTCGAGACGGGAAACTCTCGTCGAATGCGGCGCATCGAGCACGGTCTGCGGATCCTCATTGACTTCCTCAGCAATCGACTTCATCGCTTCGATAAAAAAATCGAGCTCTTCGATCGACTCGCTCTCGGTCGGCTCAATCATCAGAGCTCCGGACACAATCAACGGGAAAGCAGTGGTATAGGGATGAAACCCGTAGTCGATGAGACGCTTGGCAATGTCCATCGTGCGCACGCCTTTTTTTGCCTGCAGCTTATCGCTGAAGACGACTTCATGCATCGTGGGCGTGTCGTAAGGCAAGTCATAGACTCCTTCGAGGCCATTGCGAATATAGTTCGCGTTGAGCACCGCGTCTTCTGTAGTCTGGCGCAGACCATCGGGACCGTTCGCCTGAATGTAAGCGAGTGCGCGCACGAACATGCCAAAGTTTCCGTAAAACGCGCGGACCCGGCCTACAGTGTTCGGCCGGTTGTAGTCGAGACTGAGCGTGCCGTCAGATTTCGTGGTAAGAACCGGAGCCGGCAAAAACGGCTCTAGAATTTTCTTGATCGCAACCGGACCCGATCCCGGACCGCCTCCGCCATGCGGCGTCGAAAAAGTTTTATGCAGGTTCAGATGCATCAGATCCACCCCGAAATCGCCGGGCCTCACTTTGCCAACCAGGGCGTTCATGTTCGCGCCGTCCATATACAGCAGGCCGCCTTTTGCATGCAGGATATCGGCGATTTTGTGAATCTCTTGCTCGAAGACACCCAACGTATTGGGATTGGTCAGCATCAGCGCGGCGATATCCTCGTTCATCTGCGCTTCAAGTGCGCCAATGTCGACCGTGCCACGGGAATCTGATTTTAGATTCTCGACGGAATAGTTCACCATTGCCGCCGTCGCAGGATTCGTGCCATGGGCGGAGTCGGGAATCAGAATCTTTTTGCGCGCATTGCCTTTGGACTGGTGATAGGCACGCACCATGAGCAGGCCGGTCATTTCTCCATGAGCGCCAGCTGCGGGCTGCAAGGTAATCGCATCCATGCCCGTGATTTCGATCAGGCATTCGCTAAGCGTCTTAATGACCTGCAAGGCGCCTTGAGAAATCTTCTCGGGCTGGTAAGGATGAGCGTTGGCGATCCCTTCCACTCGTGCCACGGCCTCATTCACGCGTGGGTTGTATTTCATCGTGCACGAGCCAAGCGGATACATGCCGAGATCGATGGCGTAGTTCCACGTGGAAAGGCGCGTGAAGTGGCGGATGATTTCGATCTCGCTCACCTCCGGCATCCTTCCTAAATCTTTTCTCTCGGATGAGCCCAGTAGTTTCGCGGTATCAACTTCTGGAACATCAAGCGGCGGCAGTTTCCAAGCGGCCTTTCCGGGCGAGGACTTCTCAAAGATTAGCCCTTCGTTCTGGTTGACATGAGTTGTCGCCTTGCGGGTTGCGTGCTTCATAGCTTGTTCAAACCCAGATCTAGAATCTCCGGTTCGCGCACAATGCTGCTTCCACTTCCGTTGCAAGCGGGGCAAATACCCGTCCCGGCGCAGCTTGGCACTTCGGCTCAGATTCATTTAGGTGCACATTCGTCCCTGTTCCACTGCATTCCGAGCACTTCCCGTCGCCATTGCACTGCGGGCAAGCATAACGGGAACTCGGAAAATCCCCGGAAGAATTCATCGAGTCAGCTCTTCCACCTCTTCACCGGCCGATCGCACGGACCGTTCGCTTTCTGCCACCAGACCGACTGCCGTATCGATGGCGCTCCGCGTCGTCAGTTCTGTGCAACACCACAGAGCCGCGTTGCCCAATTCCGGATAAAACTTCTTTAGCGGCAGTCCGCCAACGATCTTGTGCCCCAGCAACCGCCCGTTAATGGCGTGAGGATCTTCGCTCGTACGCACCACGAATTCGTTGAATCGGGGCGAGTCGCCAAACAGGATCTCGCCCTGCTTGGCAAACTGGCCGGCGGCGTATGCGGTTTTTGCTAAATTCTGCTTTGCCAATTCCTTCAGGCCCACCTTGCCGTACACGGTCATGAAGATATTGACCATGAGCGCGACCAGAGCCTGGTTGGTACAGATGTTCGAGGTCGCCTTCTCACGCCGGATGTGCTGCTCGCGCGTAGCCAGCGTGAGTACAAATCCGCGCTTGCCTTTCTTGTCGACGGTTTGGCCCACTAGGCGCCCCGGCATTTGGCGAACGTATTTTTCTCGCGTGGCAATGACGCCGCAATAAGGACCGCCGAAACCTAGGGGCACGCCGAATGATTGCGCCTCCATGGCGATGATGTCGGCCTGCCGAGGTGGTTCGACGATTCCGAGCGAAACCGCTTCTGCAATCGAGACCACCAGCATTGCGCCGTGCTTGTGCGTGATTTCCGCGATAGCCGTAATGTCTTCGATTGTGCCGAAGAAATTAGGCGACTGAACCAGCACGCAAGCGGTTTCCAGCGTAATCGACTTCTCAAGCTCTTTCAGCTTGAGCCGACCATCGTCACCGAAGTCTGCGATCGACACTGGCATCCCCTGATGCGTAGCATAGGTAGCCAGCACTTCCCGATATTCCGGGTGCAGGCTGCGCGCCACAACAACGGATCTGCGACCGGTCAAACGAACTGCCATCATCACGGCTTCCGCCGCCGCCGTGGAACCGTCGTACATGGAGGCGTTGGCAACTTCCATGTCAGTCAGTTCGCAGATCATGGTCTGGAATTCGAAGATGGACTGCAGCGTGCCCTGAGAAATCTCCGCTTGGTATGGCGTGTAGGCAGTGAGGAATTCGCCGCGCGAAATCAGCGAATCAATGATGACGGGCCGATAGTGAAAATACGCGCCGGCCCCTAGAAAACTGACATAGCCATCGCCGTTCTCGCGCGAACGCTGGCGGAACCAGTCGACGATTTCCGACTCAGCCATCTGGCGCGGAATCTTAAGGTCGCGGTTCAAACGGTATTCGGCAGGAATGGGCGCAAACAGATCATCGACCGAACGCAGGCCAATGGCTTTCAGCATGGCTTCGCGGTCGGCAGGGGATTTAGGGAGATAGCGCATGGAAAATTATATAGATGTTGCTTCGTGTACTTTGGATTGCGGAGGTAGGACAGTGGTTTGAGCCATCGAGGGATCGAATGTCGTTAGTGTCCGCTCTCTTCTGCCACGAATTTCTCGTAGTCTGCGGCCGAGAGCAAGGCGTCCAGTTCGCCGGGATTCTTCAGCGTGAGCTTCACCATCCACGAGCCGTGCGGATCCTTGTTTACTTTCTCGGGTGAAGTGGCTAGGTCTCCGTTGACTTCAATTACAGTGCCCGACGCGGGAGAGAACAGATCCGACACCGCTTTCACGGACTCCACCGTGCCAAAAGTCTTGCCAGCGGTCAATTCTGCGCCGACCTTGGGTGCCTCGACGAAGACAATATCGCCCAGCGATTCCTGCGCATAGTCGGTGATGCCGATCGTGGCGGAGTTGCCGTTTGCCTGAATCCATTCATGCTCTTTGGTGTATTTGCGATCTGTGGGATAAGCCATAAAGCTTCTAGCTCCTAGCTGCTAGCCTCTAGCTAACCTCTGTGATTCCTGTGCAACCTCTGTGGTTACCCTGTTTTCTTCGGCCGCTTGTAAAACGGCGTGGGGACTACCACCGCCCCGGCGCCCTGACTGCGGATTTCGACTTTCACTGCCGTACCGACCGCAGCAAACTCCATCGGAAGGTACACCAGCGCAATGTTCCTCTTCAAAAACGGTGCGGGAGACCCGCTGGTCACATAACCGATTTCGGCGCCGTTTGTGTCGAGAACTTTGTATCCATCGCGGGCGATACCCCGTTCGGTCATCTCGAGTCCGACCAGAGAACGCTTCACACCTGCTGCTTTCGCTTTCTCTAGAGCCGCACGCCCGACGAACTCCGGTTTCTCCATCTTGCAGAAGCGGTCGAGGCCGGCTTCCCAAACGTTGATCGTATCGGAAATTTCATGGCCATAGAGCGGAAGCTTGCCTTCGAGACGCAGCGTGTTGCGTGCGCCCAAGCCGCAGGGAACGCAGCAAAACTCCTTGCCCGCATCGAGGATTTCATTCCACACGCGGGCGCTGGTCACCTCGTCGGCAGGAATATAGATCTCGAAGCCGTCTTCGGCGGTGTAGCCGGTGCGGCCCATCAGAATGTTGTCTAGACCACAAAGTCTGCCGTGCGTGACCCAGTAAAACTTCACCGCGTTCAAGTCGGCATCGGTCAGCTTTTGGAGCACGTTGACCGCCTTCGGGCCTTGAATCGCGATCTGGGTGAAGTCGTCTGACAGATTTTCTACGGCGCAGTCAAACTGGCGCGTGTTATCACGCACCCAGTTGAAATCTTTTTCGCGCGTGCCCGCGTTGATCACGAGAAGGTATTCGTCCTTGGCGAGGCGATGAACGATCACATCATCGACGAATGTTCCTTCGGGATAGAGCAGCGCCGAATACTGTGCCTGGCCGATGGCAAGCCGCGAAGCATCGTTCATCGAGATGTGCTGCACTGCGGCGAGCGCCTGCGATCCGGCAAGCCGGATATCGCCCATGTGGCTCACGTCGAAGATGCCGACGCCCGTGCGCACTGCCATGTGCTCGTTGATGATCCCGCAGCCGATCGCTGCCGGATACTCGACGGGCATCTCCCAGCCGTTGAACTCCACCATTTTCGCGCCCATCTGGCGATGGACGGGGTTGAGGGCAGTTTTACGGATTGTCGTTGTAATGCTGGCGGGCGTCGCCTCAACCAATGACAAAATCGACCTCAATCAACGAGCAGCGGCTGGTCCTGCGGGGATGACGTGACTGATTACCGTAACACGCGCTTTTTCGGCGGGTCAAACGGGGGGCATTCACCACTAAGGACACTGAGATCACAGAGGACACCACGAATGCTGAACCTCTCTGTGGAACTCTGTGTTCTCTGTGGTTGAGATTTTTTGCGCTACCGCCCGAACTGGACAGTCACTCTCGCTCCAGCCGCGACGTGGGCCCCAGCGGCGGGAGACTGCTGGCGGGCGACGCCGCTGCCGACGGCTTCCAGTTCGAGACCGGCGTCTTGTGCAGCTTCGATAGCTGAGCGCACTGTCTTGCCGACGAACGACGGCACTTCGATTCCGCCTTGCTCGACGTCAAGTACGACGGTTCCACGTACCGGGAGCACCGATTGCGCTGAATCGGCAGGGCTGGGCTTCTGCGGTTGCGGCTGAGCTTGAGGTTGCGGCGCAGGTGGCAGCGCTTCATGCTCTCGCATTGCGGCCTGCACCACGCGTCCATCGTCTTGGGCAGTCGCGGCCGGAGCTTTGCCTGCCCCTGCAGGCGAAGGCGCCAGCGCTCCAGCCGCGGATGATTCTCCGCTGGCTTCCACCGTCTCCAGCCGCTCGCCCGGATGATCCGGCGTTCCTTCTTCCAGATCTTTCTCTTTCATCTTCGACTGCGCCAGCAGCAACTGATGCTGTGGTGCGAGGGGCAGGTCGTGCGGCACGTGCATGTATTCGAGCACCTGCTGCGTGATGCGGCGGAACACGGGCGCCGAGACCTGGCCGCCCTGGTGCAAACCTACCGCCGAATCGAGAATGACCGCGACCACGATTTGCGGATTATTCAACGGTGCGAATCCCGCAAACGAGGCGATATATTTTGTCTTCGAGTACACACCCGTGGCCGGATCGACTTTCTGCCCGGTCCCCGTCTTCCCTGCTGAGGTATAACCTTCAAGCCTTGCCTTGACTCCCGTGCCTTCGAGCACGACTTTCTGCATCATCGATCGCATCTCGGCGGCGGTGAAAGAGGAAATCACACGCCGGCCTTCGGCAGGATGAAATGCGACCGTCTGCACTGCCCCTTGCGGTGGCGCGGTTCCAGCAACGATGCGCGGTGCGACCCAGATACCGTCGTTGGCAAACGTCGAAATCAACGCAGAAAGCTGGACCGCCGAGATACCAATCTCCTGGCCCATCGAAATCGCGGCGATCGAAACTTTCGACCAGCGGCTTGGAGGCTTGGTCATACCGCGGGTTTCACCGGGAAGTTCAATTCCCGTCTGCTGTCCGAATCCGAAGGCGCGAATGTACTTGTAGAAACGATCTTCGCCCAGGCGCAACGCGATCTTGATCGACCCTACATCGCTCGACTCGGCCAGCACGCCCCACACTGGCAACAGGCCGTGAGGCTTAGAGTCGCGGATGCGCATGCCGTTGTAAACGATCGATCCCATTTGGCAATCGAACACTTCGTTGGGGTTGGTGAGTTTTTCTTCCAGCGCCGCGGAAATCGTGACTAGCTTGAAGGTCGATCCCGGCTCGTAGATGTAGCTGACGGCGCGATCGGTCAGTGCCGCAGGAGTGATCTGCTTGTGCAGATTTGGATTAAACGTTGGCCGGTTGGCGAGCGCTAGAACTTCACCGGTATGCGGATTCTCGACGATGACCGTGCCTGCGATCGCTTGCGTGTCGTGAATCGCCTGATCGAGTTCCTTCTCCGCGATGTATTGAATGTTCTTGTCGATCGTCAGGATTAGGTTCTCGCCCGGCTCGGGCTGCGTTTCGACGTCGGAGAACCACTGTTTGCGCGCGTCTACTGAGATAAACATCTTTCCGGAACGCCCGCGGAGTTGCTCGTCGAATTCATGTTCAATGCCGCTCTGTCCGGCGTCTTCCATGCCCACCGAACCCAGCACCTGCGCCGCTAGATCGCGCGCCGGATAGAAGCGTTTGGGCTCTTTCTGGAAGTGAATACCTTGCAGGTTGAGCGATTTGATACGCTCGATGGTTTCGTCACTGGCTTTGCGGGCGACCCAGCAGAACGTCTTGTGCGCCCGGCAGTCGGCCAGCACGACGTTCGCATCATCGCCTGTGATGCGCGAAATCAGCAAAACAACGGTGGGAAGGTCTTTGACTTCGGTTGGAACGGCGAAAGCCGAATCCACAAGCACCGACATCGCCAATTCACGGCCGGCGCGGTCGTAGATAACACCGCGCTTCGCGGCGAGCGGAATCGCCCGCTGCTGTTGATGTCCAGCCTGTTTGACGAATTTGCCGTAGCAGAAGACCTGCAGGTAAACCAAGCGGCCGCAGATGGCGACGCACCAAAACAACAGCATGGCGCCGAGCAGATATAGCCGGGAGTTTTTGGCGAGAGTGGAAGTGGAGACTGCCATTGTAGTGAGAAGCTAATTCTCGACTTCAGACAAATGTGGCGGCCCGGTTTGATAGGCCGCCGCCAAACTTGTGTGGGGACAGCCGCCTCGGCTGTCCGGCCGAGCGAAGCTCGGCAGTTCTTAGTGTGTACCCTATTGCTCCAGTAGACCCAGAGCTGGAGCATTGCTCGCCATCACCGGAGCTTGAGCATCGGCAGACGCGGCGTCCATACGCATCACCTGGCCAGGCTGCGGCGGGACCAGTCCCATGCGACGCGCCAATACATCAATTCGTTCGGGATCGCGCAGTGAAGCATCTTCCAGGCGCAGGGCGTGGTTCATCTCAGTAAGCGCGCTGAAGTCACGCTTCGACGACTCGATCTGGTAGCCATACTCAATGGCCTTGAAATGCTGCCAAGCATAGGTGAAGACCAGCAGGAACAGACAGGCAAGTGCAGTGCCGAACTGCTTCATTTCGCGGTTGCGTCGCGGATCCTCCATTTTGACGAGGCGTGAGTTGTCGATCGCCTTGGAAAAGTAGATTTCGGGTGTGCCCGTCCAGAACGGACGGCGCACTGCCACCGGTTCCGCGCCGCGAATTATTGCCGCCGCTGCCGCCATTTATGCCGCCCCCAGGAAAATCTTGTCGCTGTCTGCCAACGGAATCTGCATGGCAAAAATTGCGCGCAGTTCCTCTTCGTCGGCGATGCGCTGCTGCTCCGCTCGAAGTTCGGCCCGCAGCTTTGCCCGTTCCACCGTCGCCATCAAGTCCCGGATCAATGTGCCCGTGTACATTCCCGCACCCTCAACATGGATTCCTACCACGGAACCCGTTCCTTCCCGCCCCAGCGGATCTTGTGTCCGCCTCGATCGACTGCTCTTGCCAATCTGAACTCTGAAGGCCCGGCACTGCCATTACAGCGATGCCGGGAACTCCGGCAGGTTTTCCGGAGCTAAACTCTAAAATCGGACCTCAGATCTCGGACTTAAGACCTTGGCCCTTGCCGTCTTTGCTGAACTCCGGTTTCGCTGAAGTCCGACGCCTGAGGTCCGCTTCTAAATTCTCTCCGCCGCTCTCAGCTTCGCGCTGCGTGCCCGCGGATTGCGACCGCTTTCTTCATCCGATGCTGTGACCGGTTTCTTGGTCAGCACCCGGAAGTACTTGTCCTTAATTTCGTGCCCGCGGAAGGCATCCTTTACGATGCGGTCCTCCAGCGAATGAAAGCTAATCACCACCATGCGTCCACCTGGTTTCAGAATCCCGGGCGCAGCTTCCAGCAGCGCCTGCAGATCGTCCAGTTCGCGGTTTACGAAGATTCGAAGAGCCTGAAAGGTGCGCGTCGCGGGATGAATTTTGCGTTCCGCCTGATTCATTGGCCGGGCCGCGGCTGATATCACTTCCGCAAGATGTGCGGTACTGCGTATCGGCCGCGACCGGCAAATGGCTCTGGCGATTCTCCGCGACCTCCTTTCCTCTCCGAATTCGTAAATCACATCGGCAAGCTGTCGCTCGTCGAGGTGGTTTACCACTTGTTCGGCGGTGCGCTCCGACTGCGGGTTCATCCGCATATCGAGAGGCCCATCCGCCTGAAAACTGAATCCGCGCGCCGCATCGTCCAGCTGCAGGCTGCTTACTCCGATGTCGGCCAGAATGCCGTCGGCCCTCAGACCTTGGACCTCGGCTAAACTTCCGAACGAGCGGTGCATCAGCGTAATCTGCGGCCAATCCGAATTCGGACCTTGGACCTCCGACCTTGGACCTTGGACAGTTGTGCTGAGGTCTGAGGTCTGAGGGCCGATGTCTGCCGTCAGTCTTTTGCGCGCGATTTCCAGCGCCGCAGGGTCTTTATCGAGCCCAATCAAATGTCCCGGTGCGCCGAGGCGTTTTGCGATTTCGTAACTGTGCCCGCCCAAACCCACCGTGGCGTCGATATAGATCCCACCGCGCCGCACGGCTAAAAAGTCGATCGCTTCTTTTAAAAGAACCGGAACATGATTTGGTGAAAGATTGCTCGCTTCCCTTCCACCGCCATGCCCAACCCCCTGAGGGGTGTCTGTTGATCCCTCGCCCACTAGATGCCCAGTTCGTCGAGCGTCTTCTCATCCTCAGGCGTGAACTTTTCTTCCTGAATCTTCTTGCGGTACGTTTCCAGGTTCCTGACTTCCAAATAGTTCAGGTATCCCACCACGGCCACTTCGCCCTTGATCTGCGCGGCTTCGCGTAACAACTGTGGAATCAGCAGCCTGCCCTGCCCATCCATCTCGACCTGCTGACCCCAGTAGTTCGTGCGTTCCAAAAACTTCTTCTTCGTGGGGTTGAAGCTGGAGAGCCCTGCCAACTTCTGCTCGATCCGCTCCCACTCCTCGAAGGGATACACTTGAGCAACATCCCCATCGAGACTCGTGATGTAATATTGCTGCCCGTATTTCTCGTCGATCACCCGCTTGAACTCGGCCGGGATTTTGAGGCGTCCCTTTTCGTCGACCCGGGTTGGATGATTGCCGCGAAACATGATTTCTGTTTGTCATCCTGAGACGACACACTTTCCGTCGCCGAAGGGCTTGCTGTGATGCAACGACTGCCACAAGGGAGGTAAAAGCAGCACAAAGTATGGTCAATCTCGTGCGATTCGGGCTGTTTTTCGTGCTTTTGGGTCGGTTTTCCACCGGCTCCTCGTTTTCAGCTCCTGACTCCCACGAACTCTACTAATCTGACCACCCTGTACCACTTTCTCCCACATCTTAGCTGTAAGTCGTTTATTGTCAAGCATAAACTTTAAGGTCAGAGTCCCACTTCCACATCGATTCAGGAAAATACGAAGGCTTGTGGTTAACCAATCGAGTGACCACAAGGGATTGGGTTTACGGTCTTGGTTCTTTCGCTATTCATTCGCTAACATTTTTCTTGACCTCCGCGACTGGCGCGGATTTTCTTGTGGAAATCACTGTCATTTCATTAGAAAGCAAAGAACACCAACCAAGACGGCCAGCACACCTAAGTGACCTGTAACCTGCCCTGCCGCCGCCCGACAATCCTGTTTCGGGTTAGCGATAGGGGGCGGGATGTACTACAAACATTCTGGACGGTTCACTCTCGGCGGCTTGGTCGTTGCCGGCCTCGTAGGCTGCGTTGCGGCTTTGATTCTGGCTTACGCCTACGGGGTGGGCATCATCCACATCCCGGAAGTCAAGCTGGCGGCTATTGCAGCCGTTGCCTTCGGCTGCCTCGTCGGCGTCGCTGTAGGATACGGATTAGTTTGGGGAAAGGTCCGTAACGATTTGGCAGGCTCGCTCTTATCCGCAGGTGTGTCTGCGCTCGCTCTCTATGTCAGTTGGGCCGTCTGGGTTGCGTCTACTCTCGAATCGCAAAACGTCCAGAAGATAAGTTGGGTCGATGCGGCCTTGCAACCCGGAGCTCTCTGGAATGCGATCTGCATGATTAACAAATATGGAACCTGGAGCTTTAGCAGCGGACCAGCGACCGCCGGAGGGTTCCTATGGTTCATCTGGTTTTTGGAAGCTGCGTGCGTGATCGGCGTCGGCGCGTTTGTGGGTTTGGCCGTTCTGCAGGCGCACACGTTCTGTGAAACCTGCGGGATCTGGTGCAAACGCGGAGCCAAGCTGATGCTGGCACCTCCTTCGGATGTGGCACAACTCAAGCTGCAACTCGAAGCCAATGATCTACGCACGCTGGAAAGCCTTGGCCCGGGCGCAAAAGGAACCGATCACCTGGATGTTGCATTGAATAGCTGCGAGCAATGCTGCCAATTCCACACCATGAGCGTCGTCCACACGATGATTCGTCGCAGCAAAACGGGCAAACTGCAAGTGACCAATCACACGATCGTGAAGCATTTGTTGCTTGGGCCGGGACATGCAGAGACTTTGCGTCAACACTCAGAGAAAGTCAGCCAGGCCGCCAAGATCGCCGCTCCTATGGCAAAGGGAGCTGCCGCCGCTAAACAGTAGCCAACCGGGGAAAGGCTAGACTGTTCCTTCTTGTGATGGCGCGTTGCCTTGCTTTTTGATCAAAACGTAATCCACCATTCTTATGACCCAAGTTGGTGTACACTTCGCCTGCTTCCATCGCTGCGCTCGCTGAAGGAATCCCATGAAGAGTCGCAGATTAATAGCCATACGGCTGTGTGGCTTGATTGTCTTTAGCTTGATCGTTTCTGTCACTCCCATCAAAGGATTCTCACAAGCCACGCCCGAAGGCTGGTTGACAATCAACCGCAACAACCTCTGCGTCACCGACGGTGTAATCGAGAAATCCTCTGGGGATCGGCTGCGCGTCAGCGTTCCCAAAATGCGAGCCTATGTCACCGAACCTACGGCTCAATCGGCTGAAGTACATTTCAACTATCTCGGTGCGACCAGCAAGGATGCGCCACTCGGCTCCGGCATCATGCGGCGGCAGTTTGGCTTCAAACTGCACGCTCAGGACCCCTGCAACCTTGTCTACGCGATCTGGCGAATCGAGCCTGAGTCAAAGCTGGTCGTATCGGTCAAACGAAATCCCACTCAGCACACCAGCGCAGAATGCGGCAATCGCGGATATCAGAACATCAAGCCGAAAAAAGCTTCTCCCGTGCCGCGACTCGAAGCTGGGCAATCTCACACGCTGCGCGCAGAAATGAAGGGCGACGAACTGCGCGTATTTGTCGACAATCACCCGGTATGGGAGGGTGCGGTCGGATCAGATGCCGCAGGGCTGGATGGCCCGGTCGGAATTCGTTCAGACAACGCGCAGATCGAGTTCGATCTATTGGCGCGGAAATCGAACAGCGCCGCGGGAGGAAGAGCCTGCAAGGTTGGGGACTCCGATTGAGCACGCGCTAGTGAATCTGGTAACGATTCGCTTGTGCGAAGGGAAAGAACGATTACTTCGCCGGTTCGACAAACACCGCCGTCCCGTAAGCCAGCACCTCGGTGACGCCCTGCATCACTTCTGTCGCGTCGTAGCGTGCGCCGACCACGGCATTGGCGCCGATCTCGGCGGCGTGCTGTAGCATGAGGTCGAACGCTTCTTGGCGCGTTTTCTCGCATAGATTGGTGAGCAGGGTGATGTTGCCTCCCACCAGCGTTTGCAATCCCGCGCCGATCGTACCGAAAATCGATCGCGACCGAACCACAATGCCGCGCACGACTCCGAGGGTGCGGGTGACGCGGAAACCATCCAACTCAAACTGCGTGGTGACCATGTTGTGGGCCACCATCCTGCCTGCGTTGTAGCCGGTTGCCATTTGCGGTGTTCCTTTCTGTGGTGTCTGCGGTGCGATGAGCCTAGAAAAAAGTTCGGATTTCGTAACAAAATCGAGGTAGTAACTAATTGGTTCTCGAGTCCATTCCAAACTTCCATCGAAGGAAGTGTATCAGTCGTGTCATCCAACCCTGCCTCAGAGAAAGAGTATTTTCCGCCAACTCTGAAAAAGCCTACCTTCGAACAAGCATCTCTGTTCTTGACCGGATACGCCTGGATCGGAGATCCGGGTGCGCGAGAACTCCTGAAACTACTGTTCCCTGAGCCGGGTGTACTGGAGTGCGAAAACAAAAGCTCGATTACCGTGGGTCCTGAGTTGCAAATCACTCCAGCTCAGCGGAGATAAAGAATTCCTGCGCCGCAAGGTCGTACTCCACGCGCAGAACATTCGGCTTGCAGCACACCTGGCAGTCTTCTACATAGTTCTGTCTCCGTCCTGCGGATTCATCGACGGAAGTTTCGTTCCACTCTCCGCAGGCAGCGCACTGAAAGCCGGATTTCATTGGCACGGACAGCTTATCGCAGCCGCTGGATGATCTGGGAAGCGCAGGTTCTGATTTTGGGCAGGTTGGTTTTTGCGTGCAGGTTTTGATGTTAAGTGGTTTTGATTTTGGGTGGCGCAGCGCTTCCAGCGCTGCGATCAAGACCTTAAGGGAGTAGCGGCTTTAGCCGCAGAGGTACCTAAGGGGCTGAAGCCCCACCTTCTATGTCAGCCTTATCGCAGGCCTTGAAGGCCTGCGCCACCCAAAAGCTGTTCTCATACACACACTCCGAGCGCTGCACTGCCAATATAATTGCCGCACTACAAGTCACAACGGAGGAACGATGATCTCGCGGCGACGATTTCTTGAAATCGGTGGTGTAACGGCAGGCACGGCTCTGGCTTTGCGCTCATTCGCCGCGACGAACGCCGGAGCCGACGACTCTTCCCTGCCTCCATCCATTGCACAACTCAAACCGCGAAAGAACGAAGCTGTCCCAATCAGCGTCGACGAGCGCCGCGAACGCCAGGAGCGCGCTCGCAAGTTGATGGCCGAAAATTCTATCGACGCCATGGTGCTCATGGAAGGAACCTCTCTGCGCTACTTCACTGGCATCCGCTGGTGGGGAGGCGAGCGCATGTTCGCCTTCGTACTTCCAGCCAAGGGTGCGGCGTTTTATATCTGTCCCGGATTTGAAGAAGACCGCGCGCGCGAACAACTCGCAAATGCGCCCAACGGCGAACACGCTGAAGTCCGCACGTGGCAGGAAGACGGCAACCCTTATGCGCTCCTCAACCAGGGATTACGGGATCGCAGCATCGTCACAGGCAAGGTCGGAATTGAAGAATCGATCCGCTATCTGTTTGTTAGCAACATTGCCATGAACGCGCCGCAAGCCAAACTGGTGAGCGCAACTCCGGTGACGGCGGGCTGCCGGATGATCAAGAGCCCGCGCGAGATCGCTCTCATGCGGCTTGCGTCGCAAGTAACTCTCACAGTGTATGAAGCCGTGTACCACGCGCTGCGCGAAGGCATGACGCAGCATGATGTCGGAGATCTGATTGACAGAGCATACGACCGCATGGGCTTCCCTGGCGACGCGAGTGTGATGGTCGGCGAATACTCTGCAAATCCACACGGATCAACAACGCCACAGGTGATCCACGAAGGCTCGATTGTGATGATCGACGATGGCTGCACGGTAGAGGGATATCAGTCCGACATCACACGGACGTTTGTGCTAGGGAAAGCCACGGACAAGATGAAGCAGGTCTTTGAAATCGTTCGCCGGGCGCAATCGGCGGCGCTAGCTGCAGCACGTCCTGGAGCTGCATGCGGCTCGGTCGACGACGCTGCGCGCAAAGTGATCGCCGACGCCGGCTACGGACCGGAGTATAAATATTTCACGCATCGCCTCGGACACGGCATGGGCATGGATGAACATGAGTGGCCTTATCTCGTGCGCGGCAACACAACAAAGCTGCAAGCCAATATCACTACCAGCAACGAGCCAGGAATCTACATTCGGGGAGAATTCGGCATCCGCCTCGAAGACGACATGCACATCACGGAAAACGGCGCGGAATTATTCACACCACAAAGCCCGTCACTCGAAGATCCGTTTGGAAAGGCCTGAGTCATGGGGCTGCTCAATTTCCTAAAGCACGGGCCTAGCAAGAAAAAATGTGCTCGCTGCGGGCAACGTGCTGCGCATGGATACTCGTTGGCAGCCGAATCTGATCCTAGGCAAATCACGCCATTATGTCTGACGTGCCTCATCACGCAATTGAGCAATGACTATAGTGGCTTTCGCGGCCGTGCAATTGTGATTGCACCCGCGCCTAATCTACCCTGTTACGTCTTCCGCGACCTGGAATTCTTGCGAGCGGTCTCTGCCGATTCGGTGAGAGCGGTTCGCGACGAACTCGCACAACTTACCACGTGTGCTGACTGTAAAGCGTCGGCCCACTGTATATGGGTCGAATCACAAGGTCTCACTCCTGACACATTTGACCGGGTGTTCGAAAAAGGACCGCGGAGCACCGTCTTTACATGGGGAAATCCGCCGCCGATGCCATTCTGCGGCAGCTGTACGGCGGAGCGCCTCTGCAAAGCTTTACAAGCTGATGGCTTTGAATACTTCGAATTATGCAGCCCGCATCATGAACAAGAAGGCATTGTGATGCCGATGGCTTACTGAATTTGCTTCTACTTCGCGCGTCGAATGGTCGGCGGAGTCCTAAAATCGCGAAAGACAAGCGTATAGACATATCCCTTCCGTACATTCGTCACCAGCACCGGCCGGAAGCAGCCGATGCAATTCCCTCCACGACGGCGCACGCTCGGATAAACAATTCCAGCCGATCCCAATTGCAGCAACTGCAACGCGAGCGCTTGCGAAGCCACATAGCTGGTCGGCGAAAGACAGTCCTTGTATTGGGTAGTCTCCGGCTGATCAAGATTCCGCAGATCGAGATTTCGTAGATCATGAAAATCCGCACGGAAGTCGGCGAGATAGTCGGCGTAATCGGCACGATCTTCTTCATCCCACGCCGTCTCCTGCAGCCACAACTGCCGGTGATAAGCGACTTCCGCCTGTGAGGTCTCCAGCTCAAACGATGCATACCACGCGCCGCGATCCGGCGAATTGAATCGCGATCCCATTGGCGAAGGATGACAGAATGCCGCATTAATGATGCGGTACTGTGGAATGCCGAAGACGAGTTCCCTCTCGTCAACTCCCGGAGCCAACCGTGATTCGGCAAGAAGACGATCATTCGTCGCGTTGTCGAGTTCGAAGATGCCGTTTAGAGTTTCCTGATCATCGGTCAGACGCGCAAGCACAGAGGTTCCGCCATCGGCGTACTGAGCGGGGATCAGACGATGGGTGTCGCGCTGGTCGATGGGGCTGGTAGGGAGCACGTCTGCCTTCTGCATTACGCCGTTATTTTTGTGCTATCGGCCGCGACTATCTTCCGCCACGGCGGCTATCGAGCAGGCGACGCACGCCGATCATGCCGGGAACACCGCCGCGCGTCAGAAATTGCAGCGGCGGCGCGCCGTTGAACATCGGGTTGGAGTTCGGCCGCGCGGTCCACTGATTGGCCAAACGCTGACTGAAGAGAATGTTCAGCGCCTTGAAGATTCCAATGAGCAGAGAAACACGCGTGAGTTCGTCCTGCGAGAGCAGGCCCTTGCGATTTTTCTTTAACTCGAAATAGCGCCCGTGCGAAGCGCCGCCGAGCAGCGCCATCGCATCTTCATTACGAAGCTGCCACTTCTCCACAATCGCGAAGAATGCGGCAATGGCCGGAGCGCTGAGACGCGCCCGTGTCGTTGAATCAGCCAGGTCCGGTAACTTCCTCAGATCAAGGCCAATGTCCGGTACAGCCGCCAAGGCATTCATGCATACTCCATTTACGGAGTATTTTATCTCCTGATTAGCACTATCGTCAATAACTCTTATCCCCTGTCTTTTGTTGGGAATAAAAGGCAGGCTTTCCGCTTACCAGCGCAGCTTGTTCAAATACTCGTAGCTAATCCGGATGCTCTCGAACGGTTTCTCCGGGTGATCATGTTCGACGATATAGTGTTTGATCCCCGCCCTCTCTGAGTCCGCGAAGATTTTTTTAAAGTCGATGACGCCGCTGCCGACCTCGGTCATTTCTTTCATTGAGCTGCCAAAATCCTGTGATCCCGCCTGCGAGACCGGTGGGATTTTTTTCACGTCCTTTACGTGCACCAGCGGGAATCTTCCGGGGTAACGGGTGAAATAGTCAAACGGGTCGCCGCCACCGACGGTGATCCAGCAGAGATCAAGCTCCATTTTGACCAGTTCGTGGTCAGCTTCCTCAAGCAGAGTAAGGTAGGGTGCTTTGCCATTGATCGGCAGGAATTCGAACCAGTGATTGTGGTAAGCGAACTGGAGACCGGCTCTCTGGCATTCGTCTCCCGCGCGGTTGAAATTGTGCCCAATGCGTTTCCAGTCATCCTGGGTTTTGCGCAATTCCTCGGGAACCCAGGGGTTAACGATATAGTGTTGACCGATGATCTTGGCGGATTCGATATGAGCTGGCAATTTTTCCGCTGTGATCTGGTCGTAGTCGATGTGAAACGAGGGAGACCGCAAACCGTTCTTTTGTAGTTGTGAGCGGATTTCCTGAGGTGTTCGGCCAAAGTATCCGGCAAACTCGACCTCTTTGTAGCCGATGGCCGCCACCTTGGCCAAGGTGCCTTCTAAATCCGCCTTCATCTGATCGCGCACGGTGTAGAGCTGCACGCCAATCTTCTCGATCTTATGTTCTTCGGCGGCCCAACCCACATGGCTGCTGAGCAGTGTTCCGGCGGCGACGGCGGTTGCAGTTCCGAGAAAGGTGCGGCGATTCATCGTTTGGAAATTCCTTGTATGCAAGCTCCGGACCGGCAGACTCATAATGGTATTCCTCCAAAATCGTTTTTCTTGGGTTGGAAATAAATCCGGGAGCATTATACGCGCCGAAAGCGAAACGCAAATAGCGAGCAGCCGCTAAAGCAGTCATTGTCAGATGACGGATTTGCCTCATGCATCGCGAACCCCGCGGCCTTTTGCGATCACATGCCAGGCTGCAGTTTCTTACGGCTTCACGACTTGCAGATTATTAGTGACTGAAAAGATGCCCGAAACTCCATTCGCGCGCAAGCTGGCTAGATTCTTGTCGCCTTCGCTGTCGACAACGCCTTCCAGGGTCACGCGACCACTCTTGACGATGATGCGGATGGGCTTCTGGACGCCAAGAGCATATTTTTCAAATGCGGGGTAGCCGTAGATAGCGCGGTAGAGGCGCCGGCGCAGCCCATCGTCCATAGGCGAAGGAGGAAGCACTTCGATCTGATTGTCCACCTTCTCGACGCCTTCAATGTGTTTCACTGCATTCTCTGCATCCGATTTGAGGGTGGGTCGCACCACCTGGCCTAGCAACGTAACGTTATATCCATCCACTTTGTAGGCGATGTAGTCGAAGACGCCAAAATACGGAAGCATCAGGAGTTCGTGACGTACTTCCCTGGTGATCCGGTCTTGTGCGTGGGCCGAAGGTTCGCGTTGAGTGTCCTGCGCGACGCCCAGAGCGGAAAGAGCGAGCAGGATGACGAAAAGCATCGGACTCCGTTTCATAGGAGTTTCTCCTTAGAGGAAGATTCCCGGAAATGTGAACCAGTCTACTCCCCGAAGAGCAAAGATTCGATGCCGCAACCGGCGATCAGGTAGCTCTCGATTTGTGGGAGGCACGTGATGGGGGGCCGGTGCAGGAAGGCGTCGCGAGGGGGAAGCGAGGCTCTCCGGCTGCACCGGCATCAGGGGCTTACGCGGCTACGTTCAAGCCAGTGCCCTGGGCTGAATTCTTGGATCCGTTACTGTTTGGAAGTCTCTATCGTCAGCTAGGCAGAAAACTTTAAGGAAACTTCGCCGCCATCAGAAAAAGGCGTCTACCTTTCGGGAAGGGTCAGAATCAGGGCTTGCGCCGAGACCGACGCTAAGCCGATGTCAGAGCAGTTGTTTAGAATCCAATCGGCTCCCGCTTCGCGCAACGCAGGGTCCTTCATCGTGGTTCTGAAAGCGATGACTCTGGCACCTGCGGCTTTGCCCGCGCGAACGCCGGCCGGGGCATCCTCCACAACCACGCAATCGGCAGCCTGAAATCCGAGCATGGATGCCGCCTTCAGATAAGGCTCCGGATTCGGCTTGCCATTTGTGATGTCGTTCGACGTAATCATCTTCGTTGGCAGTGGAAGACCGGCAGCCTTGATGCGCACTTCGGCCAACCTGCGAGTGCACGAGGTCACGATCGTCCAGCGGTCAGCCAGAAGACTTGCAAGCAAATGAAGCGCTCCGGGCAACGGAACAACGCCTTCGAGATCTTCGATTTCTCGCCGCTCCACCTCGCGATTTTCTGCCTCGTGATCAGCGTTCGGAAGGTACTCCCGCACTGTCGTGAGACTCGGGCGTCCGTGTGCGCGAGCGACGACTTCTTCTGGATTGAACCCGCGCTCCATCGCCCAGCGATGCCACACACGCGCTACCGCAGGCGTGGAGTCAATAAGAACTCCGTCCATATCAAAGAGTAGAGCAGCAGCATGAATCTTGATCATCGTCGATGAGATCGCCATGGGCGAGAACTCATCATACGGGAGCGGTGAGGACAACGTAATCCCACACAGTGAAACTGAACTCTGGGACAACTCATCCCTGCGTTATGATTCGCTCCAGCAGGTCGGTTTTTCCGAACCAAGATTCAAAGAAGAGAAGATCCAAAAGAGAGAAGATCCAAAGGAGAGATTTCATGGGAACCAACACTCGACGGAACTTCTTTGGCAAGATCGCGGCGCTGACAGCATTTGTTAGTAGTGCTCCAAAGTTCTTCGCCCAGCAGGCTCCGGCAGCAGGCGCACCCGCTGCCGCTCCGACGCAGACGCCCGGCAGCACGCCCTCAGAGAAAGACGCGCCTCGCCGTTCAGGCGGCGAACATCACGTACATGATGGGATCTACTATTTCTCCGGCACGGGTGCGAATGACGGCTATCCCAAAGAAGATCACGTGTTGGTAACGGACCCGTTTGAAAAGCACGTGACTCGCACCATGGATGCGCTGAAAAAGTCGGTCGAGCGCGCGGGCAGCAACATGGACAGCATCATTCATCTGCAGGTTTTTCTCTGTCTGCCACTTGCCGACGGCGTTACCACACCCACTGGAAAAGCACGCTTCGACGCCCATAAAGCGCAGTACGACGCATTGAACAAAATCTACGGAACGTATTTTTCTCCCGGCAAAGCTCCGTCTCGCGCCTGCATGGCGGTCGAATGGATTCCCGGGGATTCGCTGATTGAAATCGTTGGCAGCGCAAAGGTCGTCACGCCGCCTGCTGCCAGCTGATAGAGAATTCTGCAAACGCAGATGACGTAGAAGGATACTCACATGAATCTAAAATTCGGTTGGAGCCGCCGGTCATTTCTCACCGCGCTTGGAACCGCCAGCAGCTTGTTCGCGCCCAGTGGCTTGAAGGCCGCGGCCATCTTCGGAAAGAAGCACAAATCTGCACCGACGCCCTCTGTTGACGGCTCACCAATCGTACCCATCACAACCGGCTTGGGTTCTACTAGCGACATCTACGCCGAACTTGGCGTAACACCTCTCGTCAACATCAATGGCACCGTGACTGTCATCGGTGGATCAGTCATGCGACCCGAGGTTATGGAGCTGATCCGCAGAGGCAACGAGCACTTCGTCTTGATTGACGAACTCGAAATCGCGGCCGGTAAGTTCATTGCGAAGGTGTGCAAGTCTCCCGCTGGTTACACGGGCCTGGTCACTGCTGGCGCGGCCGCAGCTCTCGTTGTCGGCTACGCCGGCATGATGACCGAAGACCTCGAACCTCGCATGCGCGCCATTCCCGACGTCAGCGATTTCCCGCGCAACGAAGTCATCATCCAAAAAAGTCATCGATATCCGTTCGACCACCAGATTCGCCAGACCGGCGCGAAGCTGGTCGAGGTGGAAACTCGCGAAGAGATGATTGCCGCGATCAATCCGAAAACGGTGGCCATTCACTTCACCAATATTCAGTCGGACAAAGGAAAGGTCAGCGGCTCTGAGACCGTCGCCATTGCCAAAGACAACAACCTCTACACGTTTAACGACGCCGCTGCGGATGTTCCCCCGGTAGAGCGGTTGTGGGAATATCCGGCACTCGGCTTTGACATGGTCGCTTTCAGCGGCGGCAAAGATATTCGCGGTCCGCAGGCAGCCGGTGTGCTTATCGGCAAAGAAGAGTTAATGCGCTATGCCCTGCTGAACATGAGTCCGCAGGAGGATCGCATTGGACGCTGCTGTAAAGTCGGCAAGGAAACAATTTTCGGCATGCTCAAGGCGCTCGAACTGTTCGTCAATCAGGACTCCGACGCCACCTTAAAAACGTTTGACGAGCGCGCCCAGGTCATCACCGATGCTGTGAAGAAATTCGGCGTAACGGCTCTGCCCCGCCAATACAACCCGCAGGCTCTCGGTAACGTGACGCCGCGTTACAGTTGGCAGATCGATCGCACCAGGCTCAACATCACCGGGCCAGAGGTCATGCAGAAGTTGGCGGATACCCGGCCAATCGGAATCGGCAGCATGGGCGCTGGGGCGAGTGGCATGCGCGGACGCGATCCAAACGCGCCAGCGGGTGAGAATCATCCACACAGCCAGCGTCCGCCACGCGATCCCAACAGCTTCGGCTTTGCCGTCTGGCAGCTCAAGGATGGCGAAGAGAAGATGATCGCGGACCGTCTGGTTGAGATCTTCAGCGAAGCGCCGAAAGCATAGAAGCTCAGCTTTCTCAAAAAACAAAATTCGGCGCATCTTGCACATGTACAGCTAAACTGGGGGAAAAACGAATTGGGAAGGGCACGACTTCAAGTCGTGCCACAAAAGCCTGCCAAAAGATACGGGCTTTAGCCCTGATGTAATTCCAATGTCCCAACTCTAGTCTCCTCCCACTATCGCGCCGGTGATACCATATCCGCTCGTTCGGAAGTCCTGAGCTTTCCTAGCTGATCAATCTGCATTTGCAACAGATTCTGTTCGCCAGGAGATGGCTATGCAGTGGACGCAAGTGTACGACCCACTCGGTCATTGGTGGCTCTCCACGCTGGTTGCAGCGCTTCCCATCATCGTTCTCTTTACGCTGCTCGCAGGCCTCAAAGTAAAGCCGCACTGGTGCGCGATCGCTGGCGCAGCAACCGCAGTGCTGGTCGCAATCACCTTCTTCAAAATGCCTCCGCTGCTCGCCGCCATCAGCTTTGGATACGGCGTCGCCTTCGGCGTACTCAAAATTGCCTGGATCGTTCTCGCCGCCGTCTATCTTTACGACATTTCGGTGGAGACAGGGCAATTCGAAATCATGAAAGAGTCGGTCGCGGGGATCACTCCCGACCGCCGTCTGCAAGTCCTGCTTGTGGCCTTCTGCTTCGGAGCATTCATCGAAGGCGCCGCCGGATTCGGCGCGCCTGTGGCCATTGCCGGTGCGTTCATGATCGGACTCGGCTTCAAACCTTTCCACGCCGCCGCGCTCAATCTCATCGCAAACACCGCACCCGTAGCCTGGGGAGCGATCGGCACTCCAGTTCATACGCTAGCCGCTGTATGTGCGCTACCGGAATCAGACCTCAACGCCATGCTTGGACGCATTCTTCCCTTCACCGCAGTCATTGTGGCGTTCTGGCTGGTGCGAACCATGGTCGGCTGGAAGGAAACCTTCGAAGTCCTTCCCGCGATTCTAGTTGTAGGCTTTTCGTTTGCGCTGACGCAGTTCTTCTGGTCGAACTACATCGACAGCAATCTCGTCGACATCATGGGAGGCGTGGTTTCCATCGTCGCCACACTGGTCTTCCTCCGATTCTGGAAGCCGAAAAAGATTTGGCGGTTCGACTATGACGAAAAAGTGCCTGCGCTTCCGCCGCCCACCGCTGAGATCAGCGATCGCGCTGGCGCAGAGTGGACTGCGAAGGAATATGACGGATACGTCGCACCGCGTAAATACACTGCCGGGCAGGTTCTGAAAGCCTGGATGCCGTTCGCAATCCTCTCCTTGTTTGTTCTCATCTGGGGACTGCCTTCGATCAAGCTGGCCATGAACAAAGCCACGACACCCGCATTTCGAGTCATGCTACCCGATGGCAAAGTCCGTCCCGGTCCGCCGGGGTGGGACGTGCCTCGACTGCACAACGCCGTCTTCCGCGCCGCTCCGGTCGTCGCCAAGCCAACTGCCGAAGCCGCTCGCTACGATTTCAACTGGCTCTCCGCCACCGGCACCGGATGCTTTTTTGCCGCGATCGTCTCCGGATTGCTGCTCGGCCGCAATCCCGTGCAGCTGATGAAGACCTTCTGGCGAACCCTGGTGCGCATGCGCCTCGCCATGATCGCGATCTCGTTCATGCTCGGCCTCGGCTACGTGACCCGCTACTCCGGCCTGGACGCCGTGCTGGGCCTGGCTTTCACGCGCACCGGATGGTTCTATCCCTTCTTCGGCACGTTCCTCGGATGGCTCGGCGTCGCGCTCACCGGCAGCGATACCTCCTCCAACGCGCTGTTCGGCAGCTTGCAGCGCATCACGTCGCAGCAACTCGGCATCGATCCGGTGCTGATGTGTGCCGCCAACAGCGCCGGAGGAGTGATGGGCAAAATGGTCGATGCGCAATCCATCACCATCGCCACCGCCGCCACCGAACAGGTGGGCAACGAAGGCATCATCTTCCGCTTCGTTGCGTGGCATTCGGTCGCCCTGTGCTCAATCGTCGGAGTGATCGTGCTGCTCTATGCCTACGTGTTCCGATACGCCGTCCCGCACGGGCTCGTATTTGTGAAATAAGATTGGCATCATCCTGAGCGCGACCGCTTTTCAGGCGGAGCGAGGGCCCAGTAGCTTTAGAGGAGCATGGCAATTCCTTATTACCACGTGGATGCATTCACAGGTGAGCTCTTCGCCGGCAACCCGGCGGGAGTCTGCATCCTTTCCGCTTTTCTTGCGGACAACACCATGCAGAAAATTGCGGCTGAGAACCGGCACAGCAACACCGCTTTTGTTGTTCCTCGCGCTGATGGTGATTTCGACTTGCGCTGGTTTACATCCAAAATCGAGGACGACCTATGCGGGCACGCGACCCTGGCATCCGCCTATGTGCTCGCGCTGCGGAAGCACAACGTGTGGCCGGTTCGCTTCCACACCCGCAGCGGTATGTTGATCGTCGCGCGGGACCAAGATGCACAGAACCAAGTCGCACAGAATCATGACAGCTTTGAAATGGACTTTCCCGCCAGGCCGCCCCAACCATGTGAAGTGCCGGTCGGCCTCTTACCAGCCCTGGGTTTGAAAACGGCGCTGGTAACGAAGTCGCGCGATTACCTTGTGGTGGTCGATCAGGCTGAGCAAGTGCGAGCGCTCTCGCCAAACATTGCCGCGCTTGCCAAACTCGACATCGGGACCAGCGGAGCCATTGTTACCGCTCCCGGCGAGGGCGACGTAGATTATGTGTGCCGATTTTTCGCACCATCGGTCGGCATCGATGAGGATCCCGCAACCGGCTCAATTCACTGCACACTGGCTCCCTATTGGGCCGCGCGGCTGGGTAAGGACACTTTGCGCGCGCAACAACTCAGCGCCCGCGGGGGATCCATGCAGTGCACAATCGCTGGCGATCGCGTGAAGATTGCCGGCCAGGCACGCTTGTACCTTCAGGGTACGGTCGAACTCTAAAGCGCGTTTGCCTCTAGAACGAAAACCTGACACGCACTCCCCAGGAGCATCACTACACCGCCGTTGACTTCCTCATGAAAACCCGCCCGGGAGTCTTGACCGATAAAATCCTCAGCTAGACTATTCGAAGAATTCCATCGTCCAATGGAGGCGGACTCACCCGAAAGGAAAAGTTGGAAGTCAAACCGCCATATCCATATGCGGGCGAACCGACCAGAAAAACATTTGCCTCCCTTGGGCTAGCTTTCTTAGCGATCCTACTAGTGGGAATGCCTTTGCTTCGCGGGCAAACTGCCGACCCACAACCGGTGATTTCCACCGACCGCCCGTCCGTCGCTGAATCTAGCATCGTGGTCCCCAGGGGATACTTCCAGGTCGAAAACGGCCTGCTTCTCACTCATGCGCAGGGTGAGGGCGTTCTTGATCTCCCGGAAACCTCTCTGCGCTTCGGCCTGCTCGATCGCACGGAGCTCCGTTTCTCCGTCCCCGATTACTTCCACACCCTGCCGACAGAATCTCCAGCGGTTTCCGGTTTCGGTGACATGGCGATCGGGCTCAAACAACAGCTCGGTCCGACCCGCGACAACTTCAACTTCGCCGCCGTTCTTTTTCTCAGTTTCCCCACCGGAGCGAACGCCATCTCCAGCCACGGCTACGACCCCGGCCTGCAGTTGCCCTGGTCGCGCCAGCTCTCGGCAAACTGGACCGCCAGCGGACAGGCGGCTTTCTACTGGCCCACGCTGGCCCGCAGACGCAATTTCACCGGCGAGATCACTTTCGTTCTCGACCGCCAATTAACCCGGCCGTGGGACGTCTTCGTGGAATACGCCGGCGACTTTCCCGATCGCGGCGGCTCACGCCAGCTTCTGCACTTCGGCAGCGCTTACAAACTCTCTCCCCGCCACCAGGTCGATTTCCAGGTTGCCGCCGGACTCTCCCAGGCAGCCCCCGATGTATTCGTTGGCATCGGCTACTCATTTCTGTTGCATGTCGTGAAGTGAGGCTCCTTGGTTACTGAAGACTGGTTACTAAAGGTGAATGCACGGACGGACACCACCCGACCACCACCTCCGATTTGCCTGTCCTAGACCATTTTGGGGATATGGTGGGAATTACGTGACGCTCGGCTGAGCACGTTCCGACCGCCACCTACTCCTCACACAAGGCAGTCATGACATGCAAAATGGAAATTCCCCCACTCCACTCCGGCGCAGCTCCAGAGTGCCCGCAGCAGTATCGGTGCTCGTCACCAGCCTAGAAGGCACGCATTTCTCCGAAGTGTGTCAAACCCTGGTCGTGAATGCGCATGGTTGTGCCATGCTGTCGCGCGTCAAGCTCGACCCAGGGATTCCACTCCATTTCCACACTAAGGATGGCCGCGAGAGCAAAGGCCACGTGGTCTTTTGCCAGCCGATCGGGCCCGACAATCGCAACTGGAAGCTGGGAGCGACTCTCGACCAGCCTCAAAACTTTTGGGGCTTGAAAGAAATCCCTCAAGATTGGGCGATTCTTACGACTCCTCCAAAGTCGCGTACGTTGTTGCAGCCGCGCCCACCCTTCTCGGCTGCAGCTCTACCTGCCCGCAGGCTTCCCATCGAGGTAAGTTCACCCTCCGAAGCCTTGCTCGATCGCGTCGCGCGCCAGATGGAAGTACAGGTTGCGAAGATGATTGCGGAGTCGATGCGCCCACTCCAGTCGGATGTAGCAGAGCTTAAAGAAAAGATCTCGCGGCGCGAGCAGAATCCGAGCCGCTTTGAGATATCACTGGCGAGCATTCCTCCCGAGCTTGCGCAACAACTACAACTGCGCCTCCGACAGGATCTTGGGCCCAGACTCCTCGACGACTCGCGTCGGCAGTATGCAAGCCTGCTGACATCGGCCAAGAATGAGATTGAACAGAGAACTACCCAGGCCCAGGAGGAATTTCTTCGACGCGTGACCCAGGAATTACAAGTTGTGGAGCAGCGGGCGGAGGATCTTTCCCGTCACATGACCGAAAATGCGCTGGAACATCTGCGCCGTGGGCTGGAAGACTTTCAGCAGAAGCTATTGGACGGAGGCAACGCCCTCAAGCATCTGAGCGAAGAACTTCTGGACTACCTTCAACATAATATGAACGATGAATGCAATGCGCGCCGCGAAGAGCTGGAACAGTTCCGCGCGCGTGTGGCTGCGGAGTCAACGCGGCTGCACGAGCACATTGAATATATCGATATGCGTATCCGCAAGCTGGATGAATCTGCGCGCAGCCTCGAGTCCGGCCTCGATCAGCGCCTGGGCGTGATGTCGAGCAATACGGTAAAGGACACTCGCAGCCAGCTCGAAAGCTTAATGAACGGCGTGCTGGAAGAAATGGCGACTCGGGGCGTCAATGCACTCGGTGCACAGCTGGACGAGGCCAGCACGAACATGAATGTAATCCAGAAAGGAATCGTCGCTTCGGCCTCCGAGTCGCTCAAGGTCGAAATGGCAAACGCGTTGCAATCTTTCAATCAGTCGATGGACGAGATGGCGAAACTTTCCATTGAACGCTGGCGCTGCAAGCTGACAAGCAGCTTGGATGCCATAGCCAAGAGCGTGGATGAGCAATTCCCAGCGCAGTAGATCGAGCAAAGGATTAATATCAGCGACCAACTGCAGCAGCCAATGCTCAGTTGCGCACACGGACAATCCCTTTCTACGGGAAAAACTGTAGTTCGTTTTCTCTCATCGTTCTCCACAAAAAACGAAAAAGTTTCATGCGATGGCAAAAATGTCGCTGGACGCGTTGAAGGACAACTCCGCGAGATTCAGTGGATTACGAGTTGCCTAGAGAAATGGCACGAGTGTTGCATCCAACGGTGTGGGGAGGTGCTTCATGCTGGCCTTCAACCGACTTCGCATTGACCCGGGTGATGGTTATCCTGTCATAGACTACCGTATAGAGGACGGCTGCGTAGAAAGTCGTGTCGTAGAAATGAGCAGCGAAGAAAGCCTTGAAACCGAGAACGTGTGGAATCGGCTGACGCCTGAGGAACTGAGTTCGCATGTAATGGCCGACACGGTCGTTGCACGCTGGCTGAGCCATCGGATGGGGGTCTTCCCACTCGTCCGAGCCTGCCATCAGGATTTTTCGGCCGCCAGCCACAGTCAAGAGCAGCGCTCACAGCGGGTGGCAGCGTAAAGAACACAAGGATGAGGAAGTTGCTACGGCGAATCTTTCGCAACACTTCAGTAGATCAAGCGTAATATAAGGTTTACGGCACAATCACCGCAGCGCCATCGACGGCATCATTCTTCACAGCGATCAACGCTTCGTTTGCCTGATTCAGAGAAAACACTGTCACCTTCGGCCGCAAGTTGATCTCAGCTGCCAGATACAGAAAGTCATGTGCATCAGCACGCGTCATGTTGGCGACGCTACGCATCTGACGCTCTCCCCAGAGAAGTTTGTCATAGTCGAACTGAGGGATGCGATCGAGATGAATGGCATTAATTGCCACTACACCGCCCTTGCGCAGGCTCGCGAGCGCGGCGATCACCACGTCTCCGCTAGGAGCAAAGGTTACTGCGCGATCAAGTTCCACCGGTGGCTTTTCTGTTTCGCTTCCTACCCAAGTCGCGCCCAGCGATGCCGCTAGTTCGCGATGCGATTCGCCACGGGTTGATACATACACGTCGCACTTCCACGCACGAAGAACTGCGATCGTCAGGTGCGCCGACGCGCCGAATCCGAAGAGCCCCACGCGTTCACCCTGCCTGACGCCAGCGACGCGCAGGCTGCGGAAGCCGATGATGCCGGCACACAGCAGCGGCGCAGCATGTAGATCATCGAGCGCATCCGGCAGAGGGAAAACGAAATCGGCGCGAGCCAGGGCATACTCTGCGTATCCGCCAGGGACCGAATACCCAGTAAAGGTTGGGGCATCGCAGAGATTTTCTTCGCCGCGCTTGCAGTAGGGGCACGTGCCGTCCGTGCCACCGAGCCAGCAAACACCAACACGCGCGCCCAGCGGAGCCTGATCCGTCGCGCCGCCCACGACTTCGCCCACAATCTGGTGGCCAGGAGTCATACCGGGATGTTTCGGCGGCAGCTCTCCCTCAACAATATGGAGATCAGTACGGCAGACGCCGCAGGCACGCACACGGAGCAGCACTTGGCCCGGACCCGGCTGCGGATCAGCAACGTCCGAGACGCGAAGCGGTCGTTGCGAAACCGGCTGAGGAGAAGTAAGAACGGCGGCTTTCATGCGGACCCCTTACTATCCTAATGATGTCGCAACTGAACTGATGGTTCACATCGTTAAGTCCGTTCGACCGCAGCAGCCGAGGCAACTGTCCAACGTGGTCTGTTCATCGCGTACTCTAATTTTTTTTGACTGCGGTTTTATCTTGACTTTCCCCATAAACGAAAGTAATAGTTTTAACTCGTAATAATATGAAAGTCAGCCGGGGAGGCTGCTATGCGTGTCTGCCGGGGCCGTTGGAATAGCGTCATCTGTCTCGCCTCACTCTTTATCTCTCTATTTCTTTTTGCAGCGGCAGCCTTTGGGCAAGCGTCGTATCAGGCCCAGATTCGCGGCACGGTCACCGACCAGAGCGGCGCGGTAGTAGTGAATGCCACCGTCACCATTACCAACGACGCCACGAATATCTCACAGACTGCGCAGTCCGACGAACACGGCCAGTTCTTTTTCGTAGGCCTGCGCCCTGCGGTGTACACAATGAAGGTGCAGAGCAAGGGCTTCCGTATCAACGAGAAGAAGAATGTCGTGCTGCAGGTCGATCAGCAGACGACGGTGGACTTTGTGTTGCATCCACTGGCGGTGAGCGAAACGATGGAAGTCACCGAGACTGCGCCGCTGCTCGACACCGACAATGCAACACTGGGCACAGACATCTCGGCCGAATATGTGAAGGAGATTCCACTCGTCAACCGCGGCTTCTTTGGGTTGACTTTTTTGGCTGGCGGCGTGACCGAAGCGGCCGGGTCGGGCACACAGGACAACTATCCTTCCGGCACGAATTTCGTTTCCAACGGACAACGTAACGCGACCGCGGAGATCCGCATTGACGGCGCCCTGATCAGCGCACCCGAACAGGGTGAGGGAGGAAACTCCAACGTCTACTACGAACCGCTGGTCGAGAGCGTGCAGGAATTCAAGGTGCAGAACAACAGCTTCTCGGCGGAGTTCGGCAACAATGGCGGCACGGTCGTCAATATGGTTCTGAAGAGCGGAACCAATGCCTTCCACGGCAGCGCCTGGTACTTCCTGCAGCGCTCCCAGATGAACGCGCGCGACTTTTTCAACCCCGCGCCGAATCTCAAGCCCGACAGCAAGCGCGATCAGGCGGGCTTTACAATCGGCGGGCCCATCAAGAAGGACAAGACGTTTTTCTTCGCCGACTTCGAGAAAGTGCGCTCCGACAGCGCGTTCAACGGCTCATCGACTGTGCCCACCATGGCGGAGCGCGGGCTAACGGGCACGGGATATGATTTCTCGCAGACATCGACGAACATTTATGACCCCAAGCAGGTAACTTGCAACGTGCAAGGTTGTTCCCGCCCGCAGGTGCCGGGCAACATCATTCCCATACAGGTAGGCGGACAGCCCAATCCGGAGGTGGATCCGGTCGGCCTGGGAATCCTCAATCTTTATCCGCAACCCAACGTGGCGGGGACGCCATTCAATAACTACGTCTTCAGCGGGCTGAATCACGGGCCCGACTACCAGTTCGAGATCAAGCTGGATCACCAGTTCGACGACAAGCGGCGAATCAGCGGCCGCTACAGCCGCGCCAAGTCCAATTTCTACAATCCTTATATTCTGGGCGACGGCTTTGACGGCAACGGAAGCGGCGACGGCATTGGAAGCAGTCCGACCACGGCGCAGAACGGCGGGGTCGAATACACCTGGACGCTGAATCCGCGAATTGTATGGACCAGCCGCGCCGCGATCGATCGCGTCCACGAACAGGAGACGTCGAACATGCCGACGATTTCCAGCTTCAATGCGAAGCAGCCGGCGAACGGTCAACTGCCGGCGGTCTACGGTCGGGCCAACGGATTGGACCGGATGCCGGCCATCTACATGACTGGGATCGCGCTGGCGAACGGCACCTCGAGTACGGCGGATCTATTCGATCAGTGCTGCGTGAACACCACGTTTGCCCACACGCTCTACAGCTATTCCTCGCAGCTGGTGATTTCCAAGGGCCCGCACCTGATCAAGATCGGTGGGGAGCAGAGGCTTTTCTTCAACAACTTCTTCCAGCCGCCGGACCCGACTGGACTGTTGAACTTCAGCGACTTCGTCACCTCGCCGAATCCGAGCAGCGAAACTGACGCGAGCGGCAATCCAACAGGCAACCCCTTCGCCAGCCTGCTGTTTGGCTACGGCGACAACATCAACTCCTCGAACGGCGGGCAAACTTCGCTGATCGTGTATCCGTCGGTCGCCAACAAGTCGAAGGAGACGGGCTTCTATATCCAGGATGACTGGAAGGTGAATTCGAAGCTGACGGTGAACCTGGGCCTGCGCTACGAGTGGAGCACGCCGTACAACGAGCGGCACAACCAGATCGAATTCAGTAACTTCGCAGCCGACTCGGGCATAAGCATTAATCTTGCCAATGGCGGCGCCTCGAGCGCGCAGGCAGCGATGCAAGGAATCGGCCTGAACCTGCCGAACACGCAGGAGTTGTTCGGCACGACACAGTTCGCGACCTCGAGCATGCGCAGCGTTCCGGCGTACCGCAGCGACTTTGGACCAAGACTGGGATTTGCCTACGCCCTCGATTCCAAGACGGTTGTTCGCGGCGGGGCCGGAATTTACTTTGGAATGAGTCCAGCGACGAACTACCAATATCCCGGAACGGCCTTCCGCAAACGAGCCACGATCTTTTTCACCACCAGCAACTTTTCGAATCCGCAGCCGCTATCCACGCTGGCGAATCCCTTCCCCGGCGGCTTTACCGGGCCCCAAGGCAAGACGTACGGTGCGCTGGCGAACTGGGGATACGCCAACGACAACGATCTGGGCACGACCGCAGCACGCGACGCCGACATCTATCAGTGGAACCTGGGTATTCAGCGAGGTCTGCCCAGCCAGATCGTGGTAGGTGCGGATTACGTGGCCAACCGTAGCACCCACCTGCCCTGGTCGGGCACCAACAACCGGGACTACATTCCGTCGTCGTTGCTGGCGCAGATTACGGCGGCGGTGACGCCGACGGATCCGACTTGCTCAGCAGACAGCTGCGTCACTGGTTTCCTGCAGACGCAGGTGAACAATCCTTTCTTCTCCATGTTCAACAACCCCTGCACCGCAAGCCCGGGCAATCCCTGCTTCAACGAGCCTGACTCTATTTTTGCCACCAGCGGGAATCAGATCCCGCTAGGGCTGCTGCTGAACAAGTACCCGCAGTTCGTCGGGGACTTCGAAGGGCTGATGCTGGAGTCGGCGAATTCCTGGTACAACGCGCTGCAGGTTCGCTTCCAGAAGCGAACCACGCACAACATCAGCTTCGAAGGCAGCTACACGATCTCGAAGGCAACGGACGATTCCTCGGCCGGCCGAAACAATTTTGTGGGCTCGCTGTCGGCTGGGATGCCGCAGCAACTCGACCAATTGAACAAAGAACACGCCATCAGCGCCAGCGACACGCCGCAGCGGCTGGCGGCCGCAGTGGTGATCGATTTGCCGGTGGGCCGCAACCAGTGGGTCGGCGGCAACATGAATCGCGCGCTTGACGCCGTGGTGGGAGGCTGGTCGATTGCGACGATGATGACGGAACAGTCGGGCCAGCCTCTGGCGATCAGCGATTCGCTGGGCAGGTTGGCGAATGGCTCGCAACGGCCAAATCTGGTGTGCCCGCAGCTCAAGAGCGGCGTCAGCTGGCTGAACGCGGCCATCTCTCAGAACGCAGCGAACCAAGGCGCGCCCGTCACCCCACTCTCTGTTTTTAACTCCAGCTGCTTTGCCGATCCCGGGGATCAGGTTCCCGGCAATGCTCGACGTTATATTTCAGCCTTGCGCACCGACGGCATTCACAACTTCGACCTGAATCTCTACAAGTCGTTTGTGCCCAAAGAAGGAATGAAGATCGACGTGCGGGCCGAGATTTTCAACCTCTTCAATCATCCGCGCTTCGGCGCACCCGATAGCGGCCTCGGCGACAACGGCTTCGGTACAGTTACCGCAACCGGGGCGGGCTATCTGCCCCGCTTCTTCCAGTTTGGATTGAGATTTGAATTTTGATCGGCTTCTAGCCTTTAACGGCGGACGATTGTGCCTGAGTGAAGAGACACTGCGTCCGCCGATTCCTCAAACGAGAAAGCCAGGATCATGAAACGAAATAACTACGCCTCAATCTTCGTGCTGTTACTCGCCGCTTTCGGCTTAGGAGCTGGCAGCCCTGAGAAGCTGGACTGGCCCGCCGGACAAGACTGGACCAACTACGTTCGCATCGGGGGCTACGGCCTTAGGGGAGGTGATGCGCAGCGCATCGTGCATGACGCCCAGGCCGGCGACGTGTTCGGAATCGAAGTGGACAATGACATTCCGGGCCGCTACGAGAGTTATGTGCATCCAGAAGAGAAGTTGAAGGCGATACACGACGTGGCCGAGGAGGCACATCGCGCAGGCAATTACGCCTACGTTTATATTGCCGGGACCGAATGCATTACCGCAAACGCCGACCAGACTCCACACACGCTGGCGAAAGAGCATCCGGACTGGCTGCAGCGAAACATCAAGGGCGAGCCCGCGATTTTCGGCGGTGGATCTGCTTTCTGGATCAGGAAAGGCGATGAAGATGTGTGGGTCAGTCCCTACGCTGCGGAATGGCGCAAGACTTATATGGAACGCGTGCGGCAAATCGCGGGCACGGGGATTGACGGCATCTACATCGACATTCCTTACTGGATGACGCATTTCGACGGCTGGGAAGACACGTGGGCGAGCTTCGATGACTACACCGTCGCAGCGTTTAAGCAAAAGACTGGGCTTGATGCGAAGCACGCTCTCAAGCTGGGAGATTTTTCCGATCCGGCGTTTCGCAAGTGGATCGAGTTCCGTATTCAGACTTTCACCGACTTTCTGAGCGAGATCGACCGAAATGCGAAGTCGGTGAACCCGAAGATCAAGACGATTCCTGAAATTTATCCAGGGATCGAGGCGGAAGCAGTGCGCGTCGGCGTCGATGTCTACAGCCTCTACGGTGTCGTCGATGCGATTGCGCACGAATACGAGTTTGGCAGCGGCGAACACATGTCTTCAGGGCGCACGCCGCTCGACTGGTTCCGCTACCAGGTGGGAATGCACTCGTTTCGCGCCTTCGCGCAGGGCCCGCACGGGCAGGACAAAGCAACGTGGATTCTGAACTATTCCTGGGACGGCGACAAGAACGTTGACAAACGCGAAGCCATGATGAACCTGGCGATGTCGCAGGTGATGGATGGCGCGAACTTCTGGGATGCTCCAGGACATTCGATGGCCGGATCGAACGATCTGCCGACGCGAAAGAAAATCTTTTCGTGGATTGCAGCGCATGAGAAGACGTTTTACCTGCAGCGCTCGCCGGTCGATCCTATCGGCGTTTATTTTTCGCCGGACACGCGGAATTTCTATGCAGATGAGTTTCTTGCCTCTTATCGGGGCATTCTGATCCTGCTGATGCAGAAACATCTCGAGTTTCAGATCGTGACTCCGCGGACGCTTGCCGACTTCAAAGGCCAGACTTTGGTTCTGCCGGATATCCGCATGTTGGGAGTAGAAGAAAAGAACTGGCTGCAGAGTTTCGCGGCACAAAAGAAGAGGCTGGTCATCACGGGATCGGATGCAACGGGGATTAGTGATTCGCCGAATGTTGTTCGATTCCCCTCGTGCCCCGGGAAAGCCTACAACGTGGCGCTCGAACAGGATTTCGAACATGCGTCTCCGGAGTCTCAGCAGGCATTCTTTGACAGCCTACAGAATGTTGGTGCGGTGAAGGTGAAAGCTGGATCGCAAGTGGCAACTTCCATTGCGCGCACGTCCGATGGCCACATCAATGTCTTCTTCGCAAATTTTGCCGGATTGCACGGAGGGTCAAATCCTGTGCAGACGCTGGAATCTGGCGTGGAAGTCACTATGAAATCAAGTACGGATGCAAAAGGATACTTCTTGCCATTTCTCGGAGATATGCAGACCGTAAGCGGCGTTCACCACGAAGGCTCGGTCACTTTTCAGTTGCCGCCTATCACGAAGGGTGCCGTGTTCTGGGTCGAACGATAAACCCGACATCGGACATCATTCGCCTATCTTTTCCCAGTTCTTGGACCGAGAAACGGCCTCGCTCCAACGTGCGCGCAGGGAATGAGCCTGCGATGCGGGCATCCGCGGCTCAAAGTGTCGATCTTTTTCTACGGCCGGTGAATCGATGTCTCTCGACCAGAAGCCCACAGCAAGACCCGCAAGATATGCGGCTCCAAGGGCTGTCGTTTCGGTGATGGCAGGCCGAACAAAA